>Ga0114968_10001939_pt1 | contig 15925 bp, 11 predicted proteins | sample M_130807_EF_Meta_FD_87020 | JGI IMG/M metagenome (GOLD analysis project Ga0114968, IMG submission 87020) | Freshwater microbial communities from Lake Montjoie, Canada to study carbon cycling - M_130807_EF_MetaG | ecosystem: Environmental > Aquatic > Freshwater > Lake | place: Lake Montjoie...
CACTACGCCGGAGTGCGGCCGGAGCGCATTCGTCGCTTGGTGAACCTGGAAGGCTTCGGGATGCCCGCCACCCGTCCCGATCAGGCGCCGGCGCGTTACGCCAGGTGGATGGACGAGCTGAAAAAACTGCACCGCGGTGATCTGGATTTGCGCCCGTATGACGCCTCGAGCGGGGTGGCCCGCCGGCTGATGAAAACCAACCCCCGCCTGAGCGCGGACAAGGCCAACTGGCTTTCGCGCCACTGGGCCAGTGAAAACGAGCAAGGCCAATGGAGCATCCTGGGGGAGCCCGGCCACAAGCTCGTCAACGCAAATTTATACCGGGTCGAAGAAGTGCAGGCCCTGTACCGGCGGCTCACCATGCCGGTGCTGGCCGTCGAAGCTTCAGACAACAATCTCGACGGTTGGTGGAAAGGCGCCTTTACGCTGGACGAGTACCACGAGCGCATCAAGGCCGTACCGCACCTGGAAATCGCCCGCATCGAAGACGCCGGCCACATGATGCACCACGACCAACCGGAGGTCCTGGCCGCGCTGATTGAGCGGTTTATTGCCTAGGGCGCGCAATCACATCGAGACGGTTAACGGGATCCATTTCACCTCTGGATCCACCCTCGGCATGGGGTGGTTGCGCTGAGGAATCGCCTGCGCCGCCGCCGCATTGAGGCGGCCGCCTCAGGCAGGGACGAGGCTGCGTGAGAAAATGCGGCCCAATCACCCTATTACCGCAGGAATACCCCATGGAAGCAGAACGCATCAACCTCATCGGCACCCAGCTCGCAGACCTCAGCGCGCGCACGACCGAACTTCGGGGGTATCTTTGACTACGCTGCCAAGTCGGAGCGACTGCGCACGGTTAACGCCTCGCTAGAGGACCCCACCGTCTGGAACGACCCCAAGCGCGCACAAGAGCTGGGCAAAGAAAAAAAAGCACTCGAAGGTGTCGTAGTTACTCTCGATGCGGTTGATCGGGAGTTGGCCGACAACAGCGAGTTGTTTGAGATGTCCAAGGAGGACGCCGATGTGGCCGGACTCCTGACGATCGAAGCCGATGCTGCCAACCTGTCGACCACCATTGAAGGCTTGGAATTCCGGCGCATGTTCAACAACCCGGCAGATCCGCTGAACTGCTTTCTCGATATTCAAGCGGGTGCCGGTGGCACGGAAGCCTGCGATTGGGCCAGCATGCTGCTGCGCCAGTACCTTCGCTACGCAGAGCGCAAAGGCTTTGCCACCACCGTCGAAGATGAAACCGGTGGCGACATTGCCGGCATCAAGGGCGCAACCATCAAGATCGAGGGCGAATATGCGTTCGGCCTGTTGCGCACAGAGACCGGTGTGCACCGCTTGGTACGCAAGTCGCCGTTTGACAGTTCGGGCGGCCGCCACACCAGCTTTGCCAGCGTTTTTGTCTACCCGGAGATTGACGACTCCATCGAAATCGATATCAACCCCTCCGATGTCCGGGTGGACACCTTCCGGGCCAGCGGCGCAGGGGGCCAGCACATCAATAAAACCGATTCAGCGGTACGCCTGACCCATATTCCCACGGGCATCGTGGTGCAATGCCAGGACGGTCGCAGCCAGCACAGTAACCGTGACGTTGCATGGAAGCGTTTGCGCAGCCGCCTGTACGACTTTGAGTTGCGTAAGCAACAAGAAGCACAACAAAAGCTCGAAGACACCAAGACTGATGTGGGCTGGGGCCACCAGATTCGTTCGTATGTGCTGGACAACAGCCGTATTAAAGACCTGCGCACCAATTACGAGACCTCGGCTACCCAAAAAGTGCTGGACGGCGACCTCGATCCCTTTATCCAAGCCTCGCTTAAGCAAGGCGTTTGACACAAGAGGGCTGCACTGGCCCCATCCTCTAAGGAGCGTTATTCATGTTCACCCTACGCGAAGGCCAAGCGCCCGCCACCACCGTGCACCGGGGCGACTACACGCCACCGGCTTTCTGGATTGACAGCGTTGATTTGGCATTTGACTTGGACCCCGCCAAAACACGCGTGCTCAACAAAATGACGCTGCGCCGCAACCCCGACGTGCCAGCACAGCCTCTGCGCTTGGATGGCGAAGAGCTCAACCTGGCCCGCGTATTGGTCAACGGCCAAGGCACCTCTTTCAAGATGGACGGCGACAAACTGGTACTGGAAAACCTGCCCGAGGGCCACGAGCCGTTTGCGCTGGAAATCTTTACCACCTGCACGCCCATCAAAAACACCAAATTGATGGGCTTGTACGTCAGCAATGATTCATTTTTTACCCAGTGCGAGGCCGAAGGCTTCCGGCGGATTACCTACTATCTGGACCGGCCCGATGTCATGGCCAGCTTTACCGTGACCCTCCGAGGCGACAAGGCAGCCTATCCGGTGCTTTTGTCCAACGGCAACTTGGTAGACCATGGCGACTTGCCAGACGGCCGCCACTATGCTCAATGGGTCGACCCCCACAGGAAACCCGCCTATTTGTTTGCATTGGTGGCCGGGCACCTGGTGTGCCGCGAGCAGCGCATCCGCTCGCTGGCGGGCACCGAGCACTTGTTGCAGGTCTATGTCCGCCCCGGCGATTTGGACAAGACCGAACACGCCATGAATTCGCTGATGGCCTCGGTGGCCTGGGACGAGGCGCGCTTTGGGCTTCCGCTCGACTTGGAGCGCTTCATGATTGTGGCCACCAGCGACTTCAACATGGGCGCTATGGAAAACAAGGGCCTGAACATTTTTAACACCAAGTACGTGCTGGCCAATCCCGCCACCGCTACGGATGTGGACTACGCCAACATCGAGAGCGTGGTGGGCCACGAATACTTTCACAACTGGACCGGGAACCGCATTACCTGCCGCGACTGGTTCCAGCTCAGCCTGAAAGAGGGACTGACCGTGTTCCGTGACCAGGAGTTCAGCCAAGACCTGTGCGCAGACCCATCGGCCCGTGCGGTCAAGCGCATCGAAGACGTGCGCGTACTGCGCAGCGCTCAGTTCCCGGAAGACGCGGGCCCTATGGCCCACGCCGTACGGCCGGACAGCTATGTGGAAATCAACAACTTCTATACCGTCACCATCTATGAAAAAGGCGCTGAAGTGGTGCGCATGATGCAAACCCTGGCAGCCCAGGGCGATGAGTCGAGTGGTCGTGCCGGTTTCGCCCGTGGCATGAAGCTGTATTTCGAGCGCTTTGACGGTCAGGCTGTCACCTGCGACGACTTTGCCCAGGCCATTGCCGATGCCAACCCCAGCTCGCGCTTGGCAGCCCATTTGCCCCAGTTCAAACGTTGGTACAGCCAGGCGGGCACGCCGCACCTGACCGCCAGCGGCCAGTTTGACGCCACGGCCCAGACCTACACGCTCACACTGATGCAAAACTGCGCGCCTACGACCGGTCAAACGACCAAGGAGCCGTTCGTGATTCCGGTGCGGCTAGGCCTGGTAGGGACCCACAGCGGTGCCGCCCTGCCCCTTCAGACCCAGCCCGATGGCACTGCCGTCAGCAGCTACCTGCTGGTGATGACCGAGCAAAACCAGTCCATCACCTTCGTCAATGTGACCGAAGAGCCGGTGCCGTCCATCTTGCGCGGCTTTTCTGCGCCCTTGGTTCTAGATTTCGAGTACACCGACGCGCAACTGCTCGCGCTGTTGGCCCATGACTCCGACCCGTTCAATCGATGGGAAGCCGGCCAACGCCTGCTGCTGCGCAGCGCGCTGGCGGCCATTCAGTCTGACACAGACACCGAACAACTGCTCAGCGCCACCGTACTGAACGCCCTACGCGACGTACTGCGCCACCCGACCCTGGACGCCGCCTTCAAGGAATTGGTCCTGACCTTGCCATCGGAGGTTTACATCGCAGAACAGTTGGCGGTCGTGGACCCCCAGCGTGTGCATGCCGTGCGCGAGGCCATGCGTCTGCAACTGGCAACAGCCCTGGTGGCCGACTGGGAGTGGGCCTATACGACGCACCAAGACAATGGCGGTTTTCGGCCGGACGCCGCCTCTGCGGGGCGGCGCGCACTGGTAGGACAGGCGCTGGCCTACCGGTGCCTGGCGGCCCACGCGGCGGGCGACCCGGTCTGGCCCGGCAAGGCGCTGCAACGGTTCAAATCCGCCAGCAACATGACCGACCGGGCCAACGCTTTGCAGGCGTTGATTGGCTGTGGCCACCCGCTGTCGATTCGGGCGCTGCAAATATTCCACGCGCAGTTCAAAGACGAGGCCTTGGTGCTGGACAAATGGTTTTTCCTCCAGGCCGGCGCGTGTGACCGGGGTGGCAATGTCTTGCGCGAAGTACGCCAACTGCTGGACCACCCCGATTTCAATATTCGCAACCCCAACCGTGCGCGCAGCCTCATCTTCAGCTACTGCAGTGGCAACCCGGGAGCCTTTCACCGGGCAGACGCCGCCGGATATGTTTTTTGGAGCCAACAAGTGTTGGCGCTGGACGCCATCAATCCCCAAGTGGCCGCACGCCTGGCGCGCGCCTTGGACCGCTGGAAGCGACTGGCCGAGCCCTACCGCAGCGGCGCGCGCGAGGCGCTGCAGCGCGTCGCCGCCAAGGCGGACCTGAGCAACGATGTGCGCGAGGTCATCGACCACGCCCTGGCCGAATAATCACCCCTGAAGGCAACCCCCATGGCAAACCACGTCTCCCTGACCCGCTACCTGGTCGAGCAACAACGCGTTGACGGCAGCATCCCATCGCAGCTGCGCCTGCTGCTCGAGGTGGTGGCCCGCGCCTGCAAGAGCATAAGCCACGCCGTGAACAAAGGCGCCTTGGGCGGTGTGCTGGGTGCGAGCGAAAACCAAAACGAAAACGTACAGGGAGAAATCCAAAAAAAGCTCGACATCATTGCCAACGAAGTGCTGATTGAAGCCAACGAATGGGGCGGCCATCTGGCGGCCATGGCCAGCGAAGAAATGGAAGACATCTACGTCGTGCCCAACCGCTACCCCCAGGGCGAATATTTACTGTTGTTTGATCCTTTGGACGGCTCCAGCAACATCGACGTCAACGTCAGCATTGGCACCATTTTTAGCGTGCTGCGCAAGCCCGAGGGCCCCGCCGTCACCAAAGACGACTTCTTGCAAGCCGGGAGCCAGCAAGTGGCAGCCGGCTACTGTGTTTATGGCCCGCAAACCACGCTGGTGCTCACCGTTGGCCGCGGTGTTGCCATGTTCACCCTCGACCGCGAGCAAGGCTCCTTTGTGCTGACCCAGGAGCATGTGACTATTCCCGCCGATACGCAGGAATTTGCCATCAACATGAGCAATATGCGCCACTGGGACGCCCCCACCCGACGCTATATCGACGAATGCCTGCAAGGCGCCGAAGGCCCGCGCGGCAAGAACTTCAATATGCGCTGGATTGCCAGCATGGTGGCCGACGTGCACCGGATCCTGACCCGTGGCGGCGTGTTCATGTACCCCTGGGACCAACGCGAGCCCAACAAGCCCGGCAAGCTGCGCCTGATGTACGAGGCCAACCCCATGTCCTGGCTGATCGAGCAGGCCGGTGGCGCCTCCACCAACGGCAAGCAACGTATCCTGGACATTGCCCCAGAGCAACTGCACCAGCGCGTCAGCGTGGTGCTGGGCTCTAAAAATGAGGTCGAGCGCGCGACGCGGTACTACGCAGAACAGGCGGCCCAAGCCTGAAAAGCCCCAGGGCCCGCTGGCTATAATTCGACAGGTGTGCCGGTGTAGCTCAGTCGGTAGAGCAGCTCATTCGTAATGAGTTGCCACTAAGGACTTTTCTCCTCTGTAGACACCGTAATTTGCGTGTGATCTACACAGAGATTACACAGTGGCCTCAATCACAAAGCGCGGCGCGTCCTATCAAGTACAGGTTCGGCGCAAAGACAATCGCAGCATCAGCAAGTGCTTCAAAAGTCATGCAGAGGCTAAAGCCTACGCAAGACAAGTTGAAGCCACTTTAGACGCTGGTGCCAGTTCACTTGCGACTACACGACAAGCCAGCATTCCCAGCCTGTTGGATGCGCTGACTCGGTACGAGCAAGAAATCATCCCTCAAAAGAAATCGGCAGCAAAGGAGCTGTCGTTTACAAGGCAATGGAAAGCGCACAAGCTGGCTCACAAGCCTCTGACCAAGATAAGTGCTCAAGACCTTGCAAACCATCGAGATGACCGGCTGCGGGCCGGAAAGGCACCTTCATCCGTGGTGCGCGAACTGGCGGTACTGAGTCACCTGTTCACCATCGCACTGAAGGAGTGGGGCTACGAGGTGGCCAATCCTGTTCAGAAGATCAGGAAGCCCAGAGTGGCAAATGCTCGATCAAACAGGCCAAGCCCTGCTGAACTAAGTCTTATCCTGGCTGCAATTGCCAACCCGGAAATTAGAGCCTTTGTCAGCATCGCAGCTCAAACCGCGCTGAGACGCAGTGAGCTTTTCGATCTGGAGTGGCCGCAGGTCGACTGTGGGAAACAGCTCGTCTTGTTAAAAGATACCAAGAACGGCACCAGCAGAACAGTCGTAATAAATAGCAAAGCAGCAGCTGAATTACAGGCTTTACGGTCATCAAATCAAGACCATGGGCGCGTCTTCTCAATTAGACACATAGACACTCCCTCCAAGGCCTTTAAACGGGCCGTAGAGGCCGCTAGAGAGGCGTATGAGGCCAAGTGCATTCAATTAGAGCTAGCGCCTCTACAAGGCCACCTAGAGGGCTACCGCCTGCATGACATGCGGCACGAAGCCACCAGCAGCTTGTTTGAAAAAGGCTTGTCAGCGATGGAGGTGTCAGCCATCACCGGCCACAAAACATTGACCATGCTTTCGCGCTACACACACCTGAATAACGCCCATTTAATTGCACGCCTTGGGTGAGCAAAAGCTTCTGTAAGCACGCACCGGCAAAGGAACAGCAGCCCATAAACCATCTTTCAATTTCGCTCATTATTTAGGTAACTTATTGAAGAAACTACGAAAAGATGGGCGTACTATGGTGCCTGCTATGGCTACCGCTTCGAGGCAAATATGAACTTACGTGGCTCACCACATGAAGTCCTTTGTTGCACGATCTCTGCCAATCCAACGGTCTTGGCACTACGCCTTGACTGATCTAGCGGGTTGTCAACACGCTGAGGAAATTGACTATGGATCTTGAGAAACACAACAGTCGTGAGCTGGCGCGCCTAATCATCAACAAGGGGATTCCGGCTAATGACGATTCCACACAACTCCTACCTTACAGATTATCTGAACTGTCTTTGAGGAAGAAAGACTTAAATGAGGTGCTTGACGAACTAACGCCAAAGGCCACTGAAAGTCGAGACCCAAAAGTTGTTACTCAACATCGTTCAAACATAAAGCATCTACTGCTGGGAATCTTGGCAGCAGCTTTCGACTTCAAGAATGTTGCAATCAGCACGCGGGCTGAGTGGCATCAAGAAGGTCAGCTACTAGGGCAGTTGGGGTTCGACCGCAGACGATTGCAACGCACCCTGTCTGTGCTACTTGAAGAAGACTGGATTAAACAGACCTTAGTAGGTTATCGTTCAACAGGCAAAGCATTACAAAAAAGTAGCCAATACTTTGCCGGCGAAAAGCTACTCAACCACTTTTCAGACTGCCTGTATGAAATAGAAAATGACATGGTTTTACCCTGTTATCACAAGTTCAATGACTTTCCTTTGGAGGAATCCCCTGCTCTAGGCCTTTATGAGGAGGACGAGGCTTTGCTTCGTCGGTACAACCTCTTTATGGCCGAACATAGTTGGGCAAAGAAAGGACCAACGACCAGAGCATTTAGCAAGTCTATGGATCGAGGAGGAAGACTCAACAACGCCTATCAGAATATTGTCAACCGGCGTGTACCAATACGAAAAAGCACACTATTGGATGGCTCACGCATAGCAGAACCAGATTTCAGCTGCAATCACCTCCGCATGGCTTCTAAGTTGGTAGGGGAAGATTTGTCAGCTGACCCCTACAGTGACATAGTTCGGGCAATTGGCGGTGATGCATCAATCAACAGAAACATGGCAAAGAGATTCATCACCGTCTGCATTGGAGCGACCAGTCTCAAGCAGAAGGGCGGGCTAATGTTGAAATGCAGCAAAGTGAAGAACAGAACACCTATTCCAATAGATACCTTCAAAGCAATGCTTAACGCTACTGAAACCCTGTTTCCGTGGGTTAAGAAGGAGAAGATATTTTTTACAGATGTTGGAGCAAGAATGCAAAAACTCGAAGGAGCAATTGGTCTACGTATGTTTCAGTGGGCTTTGAATGAAAAGATTCCAATGCTGTCGGTTCATGACGCCTTTGCCGTTAAAGAGGAAGATGAAGGAAGAACATTAGAAAGAATGAATAAAGAATGGAAGGAAGTTGTAAAAAATAAACAAATATAAGTAGAGATATATACCTCTAGCGTGTACACCCTCCTATGATTGAGGTAGAACCTGAGCTTTCAATATTTCAACCCTTTTAATTCTTTGTAAATCCTCTTGAAAACATACAATTTTCAAAATAATATTTCTTCATTTTTGGTATCTTCCCTTTTCACACCAATATCGCATCTTGGTAGTCCCGTCATACTTGTTGCTTGCCCTAAGTCTCTCAAAGTCTGCCGTATATAGGTCTGCTGCATCCTCGCACATCGCCCTATTAAACAGCTCATTACTCAAATCGAATGTTGCAACACCGCTTCGCCCTCTGCCCTTCGGGTAGTTTGTTGAATACAGCGTGTAAATATCACTGTCTTTGATGGATTTTTGAGTTTCTTGAGCTTGAATCGACACGGACGCCATTAGTACTGAAAACGCACTTACGACAATAAATACAGTCTTCACGATTATTCCTTCCATTTTTGAATTATACTTTTCCACACCAATAATTTTCCTTCATATCATTTATTTTATTAAGAACATATGCAGCCAGATGACAACTAGTCATCGGCTGAGTGAAACTAAACTAACATTCGAAAAATTAACCATCCAATAACAAAAGTAACCAGAACACTTACAAATAAAAGAGATAGAAAGAACATTCCCAAGGCTGATCCAATACCGCCGATAGCGGCCCCGCGGAAGAAGCTCCACACCTGCACAGGACCGAACAGAAGCGCTCCGATCCAACTCCATGGCGAAGTAGCGATCAGCGCACCCAGCGTTAGAAGGGTGACGCCCAAGCCACCCATGGTTTTCGACTCTTCAATAGCAAAATTGGCCACCACCACCGCCGCTTCTTCATCCACTCCCGAGATTGGCCTGGCTAACATAATTTCTAAACGATCAATAGGTTTGTTCAAAACCTCTTTCGAGGTCAAAAACTACAGAGCTAGCAACGGGCGCTTGCACCCGTGAAACTTATGCAATGTTGAACTCTTACCGCTAGAGAAGGCAGGAGCAGCTGGAGGCCTGGGGCCAGGAATAGATGACCCATTGCTCATAGTTTGTATGTTGGATAATATACGTAGTCAATGCACCGCTTAAAAAGTAGATGCATGACGCTTGGCTACATACTTTGAATCCTGCCCCTTGACATACTTCTCGTGCTTACTTAAACGGTGCAAACAATAGCCGTATGTGCTAAGAGTTATTCCTTTGGTTGACAGCTGAAAGATGTTTTCCCGAGATTCATATCCATAGAAACCAGTTTTCTGTCCTGGCTTTTCCAAATCGCCGGATTTCCCACCCAACCATCATCATTTTTATTACATGAATTCCGACTTCCCTCGGTATCGCCAAGAGAGTTCTTTAAATTTATTTTCCATGACCAAGTATCTTTAGTCTCAGTGTTTTTTAGCCTCATACAATTACCATCTGTTGTGAAATAAAAGAGCTTTCCTCTAAAACTTGATGCAGTTTGATAATCGTCTGCGGTACAGTAAAAGCCAACTGCGGCGTTATTTTGACTAAACACATGATTTGATATTGTTAAAAGTAGCAGCCAAAATATATATAATTTTATTTTCATAATAATTAGAATCGTTCGCGCAAGAAATTATTACCGCTGGTCTGCTCTATATTTGAATACAAGCCAGATTTAATATGCTCTGCAGCCTTGAGTTTTAACCAGACCTCTTGCTCTCTACCCTGCTCAACTTCACTTCGACAATGTTGAATGTAGAGGTCAAGTGCCTCTGTCATCATGGCTAGCTCCTCCCGCTCATTGAGGATTATATGGATGGAGTATGTGGTCATAAGAGCTTTAGTGCGACGTGCTTATACTTTTATATTGAACTTGTAAGTTTTGCATTAAATCTCGCGCTTTTCTTAGTTCAAAAAGGATCGATTCATTTTTAATTTTCGGAAAATTTTTATTTAGCAAGTAAATACAATATTCATTTACTTTAAGAGCACCATTACCACTAATTATTAAAAACTTTTTTATTATTTCTCGATCCTGCTTATCGCGCATTAAGGAATAAAGTGTAACGTGACTATGCATCAGATTGAGCGAAGACGATACGCCATTAATGCAATCGGTTGAAACCACTAAATATGGCTCCTCTTGCCCATCTGCCATCTGGAGAAGATTGATATGAATCCGATCAAGTTCTGGAATATTTTTATCAAGAAAAGAAGCGAAATTTGATAACTGAAAAGGGGTTTGCGCAAGACAAGGTGAAAGCAAAGAGGCAAACACAATAAACCGAGCTATGACCAAACGCTTTTTTGAATTCATGATGCAAACCACTTAAATCCGATGAGCCATTAAATAATTATATCAAAACGAGGAAATATATTTAATATAATCCATCTCGGACATTATTTGAACATTTGAACCATTCAATTTAGCATCTTCTGCCTTCTTCATTTTTGTAGTTTTAGCAATTCTTCCTACGCTCAAAAGTTCGCCAACTACTAAATGCGTTACCTTTGAGGCCCAATAATCGATTGTATGCCCGCCCTTCTTTTCAGCCATATTTGCCAGCAACCTTTTATCACTCACTTCAGAAAATAGAAATGTGGACCCGCTTAATGGCCCCGAAACAGAAGATTGAATATCAATCCTCTCCCTCTTTACTAAAGAATTTCTTTTGTATTTACTTTTATTCAAACTAGAAATATCTATTGACCCATTGATCTTTAGAGCCTCATGGACGATATGCCCTAAAGCAAGTGCATCTTCTAGGGCATCATGTGCACCATAGGTGTAACTCAAATGATCACAAATACCTGTTAGCGAATAGTCGACCAACCCTACCCATGTGCTTTTTGCAATGTCTGTAGCGTCAAACCAATTCAATTCGTTCAATTCAATTCCATACCTCTCCAATGACCTCACGTAAACTTCACGGTCAAAATTGGATTTATGAAATACAGGATAAATACTAGTAATTTCTTTGATTTTGACGACTATTTGTGGAAAAGTCGGGGAATCCAAGACATCCTTCAGGGAGATACCATGAATTTTTGTATTCCTCCACTCAAAATCACTTTCGGGATTTATTAATGATTTCCATTTGGAAACTACAAGACCGCCAGAGTATAGGGCAATACCCACTTGACATGCAGAAGCTCGATTTCTGTTTGCCGTTTCAAAATCAATTGTACAGAAGTCCATGTCGTTTAGTTTATTTCAGCAGAAATAATTGCGATGTCGTTAGTATAGATAACCTCGGTATTAAACTTGACACACTTTAATAAAACCTCGATTTCCGTGTCCAATGATAAATCCTCCCCTCTTAGACCTTGCCACATTGCCAAATAGTTCATTGATCCATATTTCTTGATTTTTAGGCTTTGTTTTAAGCCACCTTTCCAAGGAAGTATTACGAGCATCCCAGCTTTAGCCGCCGTTGCCAGATTTTCATCTTCACTTGCTTTTTCCCTACCACGCTCCCAGCAATATATTAATCCCGAATCATCTTGCCCCCAAGTTTCGTTCCAAGTTAGATTTTTCCGACATGGAAGATTTATGTCTCTATTTAATTTCATATCGCAACTATTGATTTATAAATTAATCGATTCAATTCGGTAACTCATTATGTACGCCATGAAGTAACGCTGTAAGTAATCAATAAGAGGTTAACTCAAGTGTTTGGGATGCGCAAGCGACGCTGTCAAAGTTCAAGCGATCAAGGTAGCTTTAGGCACCTGTTATTGCCTGCTAAATGCGTGTGCTATCGAGCGGATAGGGCACCCGTTAGCGCCGTTTCTCTTTTTTATGGACGGAAGCAGGTTCTGTAACAGTCTGTATGGCTTCGAAGCCCTCCCCCCGTGCCTTGCAGGGGAAGTCTGGAGAGATGAATCGAACACCCGCGAGCTAGGCAAAAGCCTAGCGAACACCTTCTCAGCGCTTACACAATTTCTACACAGTGACTACACCGTTGTGGGGTAAAATGTTGCCTCTTGAAGCCATCCACACGCTGGCTATCGAGAGGTGTGCCGGTGTAGCTCAGTCGGTAGAGCAGCTCATTCGTAATGAGAAGGTCGGGTGTTCGATTCATCTCTCCGGCACCAATCAAATCAACAACTTAGCCTCGCTTCACAAGAGCGGGGCTTTTTTGTTGGTGGCCCATGAAGCCACTATGCCGCCGCCAGCGCATGCTTTTGTACCACGTAATTCAACCTTGGCCCTCAGTTGGAGCGTGCCCGCCCCCACCTGAGGGGACTATTGCCCTTTAATGCGCAGGCGCGGTACTCAGCGATAACACGGCGCGCCGACTAGAGCGGGACTGGTCCACGACCTCGCCCACCATGTCTGCGGTGATGGCCGACAAGGTCCAGCCCAGGTGCCCGTGGCCGGTGTTGTAGAAGACATTGGCCTGGCTGCCCTTGCCGACGCGCGGCATCATGTTGGGCATCATCGGCCGCAGCCCGGCCCAGGGCACCACGTGGCGGGTGTTGATACCCGGAAAGCATTGGTTCACCCAGTGGGTCAGCGGGCGAATACGGTCTGCCCGGATGTCTTTGTTGTAGCCATTGAATTCGGCGGTGCCGGCCACCCGAAAGCGGTCTAACCCGAGCCGGCTGGTGACCAGCTTGGTCTCGTCGTCCAGCAAGCTGACGGTGGGGGCGGCTGCCTGGCTTTGGGCATCCGGCAGATTCACGGTGATTGAATAGCCCTTAACCGGGTAGATGTTGACCCGGTCACCTAACTGCGCCGCGAACTGGCGACTTTGCACACCCGCACAGACCACCAGCCCATCAAAGGAATGCACTGTTTTTTGGCCCCCGCACTGCACCGTGACGTGCGCCTGTTGGCCATTACTGTCCAGCGAGACCACATCTTGCTCGTAAAGGCATTGCACACCCAGACGCGCAATGGCTGCGGCCATGCCGAAAGTGAATTTGTGAATATCGCCGGTGGAGTCGCTCTCGGTGAAATAGCCCCCGTAAAAGGTGCCGGCCAAGGTGGGCTCGATAGCCTTCATCTCTGAAGGCGTGACCGCGCGCCGAGGGAGTCCACCGGCCGCCAGCAGCTCGGACACTTTGCCCGCATGGTCAAATCCTTTTTTGTCCCGATAAATATGCAGGATGCCCTCTTTCTTGAGGTCAAAGTCCACGCCCTCGGCCTGGGCCCAGGCAAACAGGTGCTCGCGCGCGGCCACTGCCAATCGTGCGGTCTCGATGGTGTTGTTGCGGTAGTTCGGTATGTTGCTCATGAACTCGGCAAACCAGCTCAGTTTGTGCCAACTGGGTTTGGGGTTGACCAGCAAGGGGGCGTCGCTTTTGAGCATCCACTTCACCCCTTTCAAGATGGTGGACCAATGCGTCCACACCTCGGCATTGGACGCGGACAACTGCCCGCCGTTGGCAAACGAGGTCTCCATCGCCGCATAACGGTTTTTCTCAAACAAGGTGACGGCGAAGCCACGCTTGGCCAGCGCGTAAGCGGTAGTGACGCCCGTGATACCGCCACCAATAACTGCTATTGATTTCATGGCTCTGACTCCTAAACAGTCGTGGGGAAGAGCATGCACGCGCACCATGCGCCGCATGCGCCCCCTCTGTTTGGTACCTGAGAGATTCATGGTCTGGTGTTACCACCCTGACCACTTGCTCCTGCGGTGTGCCGGATGACTAGCTCCGGCAACTCTTCAGAGTTCGAGATTTCAGATCGGTCCTTTTGCCTGAGAGTTTCCGGGGCGGTTGCTCCTTCGGCGCACAGTGGCGGGGATGCCCGCCACCGTGACTCTCCCGATCTGAATTTCCAACGCAGTGCTAAGTCAAATAGCGCTCCGTCAATTTGACCCAAAAGGCCGCTCCTATTGGAATATTGCGGTCTTCAAAGTCATAGTTGGGATTGTGCACCATGCACGCACCGTGTCCACCCGACGCTTCGTCGCCGTTGCCAATAAAAAGATAGCTGCCGGGAACCGCCTCCAGCATGTACGCAAAATCTTCGCTTCCGGTCAGGGGCTCGGTTTGCTGCACCACATGGTCGGCGCCCACCAGCGCAATGGCAACTTCACGCGCCAAAGCCGTTTCTTCAGGGGTGTTCACCAGTACCGGGTAGCCTGGCAAGAATTCGACTCGGGCCTGCACGCCAAAGCTTGTGGCCTGGGCTTCCACCAATTCGACAATGCGCCGGCGCAACAGTTCACGCACCCCGCGGTCCAGCGCTCGCACGCTGACCTTGAGCATGGCGCTTTGGGGAATGACATTGTTGGCCACACCCGACTGAAAGGCACCGACCGTGATGACCGCCATCTGAAGCGGCGCCACGTTGCGGGACACGATGGTTTGCAGCCCCATCACGATGGCCGAGCCCGCCACGACCGGATCGGCGCTCAGATGCGGCATGGCGCCGTGGCCTCCTCGGCCTTCGATATGCACTAGGATGTTTTCACTGGAAGCCATCGTTGCCCCCTCCCGCAGCAGCAACTGGCCTTGCCGGAAACCTGGCATGTTGTGCATGGCAAAAATCGCGTCGCACGGAAAGCGTTCAAAGAGGCCGTCTTCCATCATCTTGCGCGCGCCACCCAGGCTTTCTTCGGCCGGCTGAAAAATGAGGTTCAGGGTCCCATCAAATGTGCCGTTGGTGGCGAGGTGTTCGGCGGCGGCCAACAGCATGGCGGTGTGACCGTCGTGGCCACAGGCGTGCATCAGCCCAGCGTGGCGGCTGGCATAGGGCAGCCCGGTACTCTCCTGAATTGGCAGAGCGTCCATGTCGGCGCGCAAGCCGAGGCGGCGCGTGCCGGTGCCACACTTGAGCTGCCCCACGACGCCTGTGCCGCCCAGACCGCGGGTGACGGCGTAACCCCAGCGCTCCAAGCGCTCGGCCACCAGGTCACTGGTGCGAAACTCCTGAAAGCCGATCTCTGGGTGTTGATGTAGGTCTCGCCGCAGCGCGGTGTAGTCCGCCGCACGGGTCTGGAGCGCTGCAAGTGCGGTGGTCATCGTCTTATTGGGGCTGGAGGTTGATCGACTTGGCAATCGCTCGGAACTGCGCCGTGCCATCGGCATACGTTTTGCCAACGGCCGCCAGGGGCAGGGGCTGCGGGGTCAACAGGCTGTTGGCGTCCAGGCCGGCATGAACCGCGGGATCGGCCAAGGTTTCAGAGATGGCTTTGTGCAAGGCCACAACGACCGGCTCGGGTGTGTCTTTTTTCACAAAATAGCCGGTCCAAATGTTGAACGTGAAGTCTTTGAGGGCCTTGCTTTCGCTGATGGCCGGGAAGTCCTTCACGCTCTCTAAACGGGTCGGATTGAGCATCGCCAACACCTTGAGTTTTCCGGTTTTTTGCATTTCCAGGTATTTTTTTCCGTAGGGGGCCAAGAAAATGTCGACCTGGCCGCCCAGCAAGTCCTGCTCGGCGGGTGCGGCGCCTTTGTAGGGGACGTGAATCATCGGAATGTCGGTGACTTTGGACAATTGCTCACCTAGCAGGTGATAAAACGACCCCGGCCCGACGCTGGCATAGGTGACCGGTTTGCCTTGCTTGGCTGCCTTGCGCGCGTAATCGACAAACTCGTCAACGGAATTTACGGGCAAATCGGCGCGCGCCAGAAAG
>Ga0114968_10001940_pt1 | contig 15925 bp, 25 predicted proteins | sample M_130807_EF_Meta_FD_87020 | JGI IMG/M metagenome (GOLD analysis project Ga0114968, IMG submission 87020) | Freshwater microbial communities from Lake Montjoie, Canada to study carbon cycling - M_130807_EF_MetaG | ecosystem: Environmental > Aquatic > Freshwater > Lake | place: Lake Montjoie...
TACGCCAATTTAAGCACCACATAAAGTTGCCTTTGAGGTTATAACGCCAACTTCTAAAATTTCTTTTTCGTTTCACAAACTTCCTTATGGTGGACCTGGGGGGATTCGCACCCCCGTCCAGAATGCCTTTTATCCAAAGGGATTACAACAATTACTTACTCTTACGCCTAACCACTCGTTTAGCCATGGCCTTTACGGTTTTTGGCTTTGGTGGCTTTTTACCTTTAAGAATCTGACTAACTCTACGTGGACTTGGCATAATTGTATTCCTTACTGAGGTTGAATGTTTGCCGCCTGCTTGCCCTTCATGCCCTGTATTACATCAAAAGTCACTGATTGATTTTCTTGTAGAACTTTAAAGCCCGAAGTCTGAATTGCTGAGTAGTGAGCAAATAACTCCTCACCGCCGTTGTCTGGAGTAATAAATCCAAAACCTTTGGTTTCATTAAACCATTTTACTTTACCTGTTGCCATTTACTTAATTTCCTAATAAAAACGTTATTGTAACGTCAATTATTTATGCAGTCAACTCAATTGGTTAATATAATACTAGACGACACAGTATCAAATGGTGTGTTAATCCAACGCCATGATACAAACTTTCTAACTGTGTCGTATTTTGGTTTGAATACACTGTGTATTTTTGAAACATCAAGCAGATAAGCATCACCGAGATTGGCTTTAAAACTAGTCAGCCGTACTAGATCCTTTTCGTCATAGCCCATGACCTTAGACTTAATAGCACGGCCCTGCTCATCTACTCGCTCTGCTGGTACAGCATCAACCTGCTCGCTGACTCTCCAGAAACTGGTAATGCAGCTGGCATCGTCAATGGTATAGTTTAAAGTTGCTGTAGCTTCGTCAGTGTGTGGTGCAGCACCTTCGCCTAGTATTTCTATGTAGGCTACAAGATCAGGTTTGACACCAAATTGTATTTTATCTTTATAAAGATTTTCAAAGTAGTCAAGATCTTTGATCTTATATACTACAAGAACGCCTCCGTGATATTCAAAGACCATATCTCCTTTGACACGGTCTATTTCAATTGGGGGTAATTTAAGGTCAATTTTTCTATACATAATATGCACATATTTATGGATAAATATACCATGGGATATAATATGAAAGATTATGAATGGACTGTGTTTAGAGAGAAGATTCTTATAGACAAAGGATTAAATACAGATAACCTGGGTTGGAAGAATGGCGACCGTTTTGAGTTTACCAATATAGACGGGCGCCAAATGTTAGTAAAAGTGGAGTCATCTACAACTTTAAAAGGAAATGATCATGGCTGAAACAGCAAAACCTCTATCACGTAGTGAACGTGAAGCATTAATTAAAGACAAAGCAGGATGGGTAATCGTTGTATTTGCGGCACTACTGGCCATCAACACCTACATGGGTGGCAGTAACAGTAGCAAGATTCTAAACAACACTATTGATGCCAACAACACTTGGAGTTTCTACCAAGCAAAATCGATCAAACAAACTCTAACTGAAATGCGCTATGACGATGCAGTTGCAGCTAAAAATACAAAACGTGCAAGTGAACTAAAAGCAAAAATGGACCGTTACGAATCTGATCCTGCAACAGGTGAAGGTAAGAAAGAACTAATGGCTAAGGCACGTAAGCTAGAAGATGATCGTGCAGTGGCCAAACAACGTAGTCCTTGGTACACGTTCAGTGGTAGTTTATTTCAAATTGCCATGGTTTTATTGGCTGCAAGCATTTTAGCAGTTAATAACAGCCTATATAAAGCTAGCCTATGGGTAGGCAGCGTAGCTATATTGCTAATGAGCCAAGCAATATGGTTGTGGATTCCCTTCTAATTAAACACTAATATAATATAGAAACTAGTCGCTTTAAATAATAATAGTGTATTATTATGGAGCGATTAGATGGATCCTTTCACACTCTTTGCCTTGGCCAACGGCGCAGTTCAAGCCGTAAAAAAAGGGTGTCAACTTTACAAGGACATCAAAAGTGCTGCGGGTGATGTTAAGGGTGTTCTTAAAGATCTTGACAAACAATTTCATGATACCTACGAAGGTAAAGGCAAGGCACCACCCCCTGAAGCTGTTAAACAACTCAACGAAGAAAAATCTCGCGTTAAAGAACTAAACAAACGCAGTGAAGAAACTACTAACATCTATGCTGAAATTGGCGACTATCTTGGTCAATACTATGACAACTATTTTAAATGTCTAGCAGTACTTGAAGATGAAGAAAAGCGTAGCAAAACTGAAGTCTATGCTGGTGGCGACAGTCTAGCCAAACGTGCCTTAAAACGTGTGCTAATGAAAAAGCAACTAGAACAAATGGGTACTGAGTTACGTGAATTAATGATCTACCAGAGTCCACCTGAATTAGGTGCGTTATACACTGAAGTAAATGACATGACCAAAGAGCTGGGCAAAGAACAAAAATCTCTCATGGTCAAAGAAATAGAAAAAGCCAGATTACGTAAACAACGGATGGCACACTATCAATTTGAAATTTCAATAGGTATTGGGGTAATAGTGTTAGTGTTTGTCATGATGGGGTTCTTTATGTGGGTAGCCTATGATGCTCAAAAGCGTTGGGGAGGCACTAACATGCACAAATACAGAGATACGTTAGAACAGGTACGAAAACAAGAATGGTTTGAGCATCAGCGTAAATTAAAAGAGTATGGAGATTTCCTAGCACAAGAACGTAGAAGGAAAGCACTCAATGAATCCAGTAACTAAGTCACTGTTAATAATTCTAGGAACGATAGTTGGTGTATTTGCTGTCCCAGCAATACTAATCATATTCCATGATTACATCTATGCATTCTTTGCCATAACTCTTTTCATATCCTGCTTTGTATTATTTGGATACTATACCTATCAAGAAATTTATCCAGAAATAATGCGTAAGCATTTAGAAGAAGAAGAAATTATACATAGGTTTAATGGAGACAAAGACAAGATTCGTTACTATAAAGGATTCAGAAAACACTTTGATGGGGAACTAGATCTAGAGCAGTTAGAGAAATGGTTTGAACATCACCCGCACAAAGATTAATGACGAGTGTAGAAATATACTCCAACAATAGTTATCGCACCAATAGCAAAAAATATTCCACACATCGATATAAAGAATAGTACGGGATTCTTTACTTGTTCCAAGTGTTCACGTAGCTCAATTAATGCCTTGACCATATAGTCGCTCCTTGTAGGTCGCTCAACCTACAATTTATTTAATGGCAATGTTGATGAAATTAAATACGCTTATCTACTGGCCACTAGAAACTCAGCTTCTGGAAATCTAGTATGAGTATTTCTACTGCCCAATACAACAACAATACGTTCCCCAATGGCTGTTTTTAATTGCATGACAAGACATCCGCCGCTGGCATTGTTAAAACCTGTTTTACTCACAGTAATTGGCTGTCCCAGTCTAATCAAAGGATTGGTATTGACAAAGGTTTGAGTACGTGTTTTTTTACGTTTAGTCTGCGTAGAAATCTGTACTGCTCCTTGGTGTGCAGCACTGAGTATTGCCGGATATTGATGTGCGTTTCTGACTAATTTGATTAGATCTTCAGCAGTACTGACATTGGCGTGACTAAGTCCTGTACCGTCTTCAAACCGTGTTGACATCATACCCAACGACTTAACTTTGTTGTTCATTGCTGTAACGCAGGCCTGATATCCTTTTGGATAATTTTTACACAGTGCATCGGCTGCTTGATTATCGCTGTGTACTAGGGCTAGGTCAATAAGTTGTTGTCTAGTTAGTTTAGACTTTTTAAATTTACGCAACGGAATAATTTGGCCAAGAGATTGGTTAGCATCCATTACAACCATGACAGTGACTAATTTTGTTATGCTGGCAATGGCTCTAATGTCTTCTGTATTTTTACCTTCAATTATGTTGCCATCTGCATCTGCTACTATCCAACTGTTGGCAGTGACTTTAATTGGGTTATCTGCAAATGCTATAGGGGTGAATAGTACAAGTATTATTAATAGTATGTTCTTCATTAATTATTTATTAAGGTTTTAGTTCGGTCTCAACAACATCTCTGCACTGCATTGATGAGCTGTAGTAGGTCATGAACAAGGTTTTTTGGTCACCATCTCTGCATTTATACTCGCAGACGTGTTTACCGTGATCTGTGAATTCTCTAGTACGGTCGCAGAGGGTTTTATAGTTTTGTTGGCGGGCAGCTGGTCTCTCATAGACCACAGTTTGAGGCATTAGATTGATGTCTATCTTGCCGCTCATGGTAAGAGCAACAGAGGTAGCCAAAGCACCTAATGCTAATTTTTGTTTCATTCTGATCCGCTCCCGGCATTTTATTTAAGGGTTTGGATCAGAATATAAACTGCTTATTAAATTTCAGGACTACTGCTGGTTTCACCTGTGCCAATAACACAGGCTAATCTAGCTTCGTATTCTACCATAGTCCAAGTGCGTTTTTCTTTGTTTACTAGTAAGGTGATGTGTGTATTGAATGCTGTCTTTCCAACCCAGATTGGTAATTCTTTATGCTCTGTTGCAAAATAATTCATTAAGAATTCAGCATTGGAACATTTCATTGGTTTATTCAGTTCAATGACTTCTTGAGCGTAGACTATAGAGCTAGTTAGGCAGAATAGGAACGCCGCTGTAATTGCCTTTTTCATAGCGGTTCCTTAAAATTATATTTATTCTGGTTTGGATTTTCTTTTACGAGATTTTTTTTCAGTTGGGCCAGTTTCTTTGGCGTCATCCATTGCTCGCTCTGCTGCCGGACTTGATCTATGCGGTGTAATGTGGGGCTTGTGTGGGGGATGTTTAGGGGGACTATGTTTAAACCAACTCATTGTTCACTCCTTTTGTTCCTTGGGCGGTATTCCGTATTGTGTTTTTCTCTGTATGTCTACTACCATTCTCATGCATTGATTTCTAAGTCCATAACTTTTGATTTTATCACAAAAGGTTGCACTGCCTGCATACTTGGCCATGCAGTAATATTTTTCATCTTGCACGTTTTTTTTGGCACATTCACTCATGTCAGCGTATGTACTTATTGATAATAAGAATAATAGTAGTATTAGTTTTTTCATTCAAAAAAAAGCTCCAACTAGTGGAGCATGCCGTTATTGGTAGTTTACCATTTGACTAGTCTTTGGTAACCTTAGTGTCAATCCTGATCCAAATGTACAGTATTCTCCTGTAGATGGTAAATGCGCTATCCATGTACTGGTCTGAGTTTCTTTGTTGGCCCACACAATTAGCACTACATTGTCTGCTTCATTAGTGGCCATGACCACTGGAGTTTCTTTGAATTCTTTAACCAGTGATCTAAATTCTTTTTCATTACCGCATTTAACAGTAACAGTCTTTTCATGTATTTCAGCATGGGCTGCGATACTTAGAAACATTAGGATTGCAAATAGTTTTTTCATAATTTTAATCTTCAGATTTTACACCGTGTTCTGCTTTTTCTTTTTTGTTAAGTGCTAAACCTGCTTTATATTTTCTCATATATTCTGGACTTTGTTTAACTTGAACAGCATACATTTTACCTTCTGGACTAGTAGCCATTGGTCCATAATAAATGCCCGGACTAGATTTTCTACTCTTGCCCATGGTTATACCTTTTGATTCAAAGTGTACACCTTGACTGTCGGGATCAGCTGCCAAAGAAATTATATCTTCAACACTGTCGATAATTTTAAACATTTGAAAACTACTGTTGTAAAGTATAAATCCGCTTTGATAAGGACCTGCGGCATATTGCAACATAGCCATAATGCCTTGTTGTTTAGCAATTTCTGTTGAATCTTCTTCTAAAATAGAATTTACAATCGTTTTTATACTATTTTTAAAACTATATTCTGGTGTCTCAATTTTTGCAGCATCTGGAAATAATCCAGCATGTAAAGAAAACATAACTTGATTAGGTTTATTTACTGTACCTAATAACATTGACAAATTAGATATTCCGCCTGGTCTAAAATCTGATTTTGCAAATAAAGTTTTTCCGCTAGGAGTTTTAATAGAATTTGGAGATTGTTTTTCTAGTAGTTGTCTAAAATTGTCGCGCACTAAACTCGGTGCAACTTCTCCAGTCGCATCTAACCAAGCATTACTATTGCTGATACCCTTTGCGCCTACACTAACAGAACTGCTTTTAACTTCATATTTCTTCCCATTAATTAATAAGTCACCTTTTTCTGCTTTTTTAGCACCACCCATGATAGCTAACATAGCCTCAAAGGGTCCAGTGGCAGCACCTTGTCCTGAACTTAAACTAATATCTAACAATGTTGATTTAACAGATTGAAATACTTGTTTAATGCTAGGCGGGTTTTGAGTTATATAGTCTTCTAACTTGCCTTCTTTATCTGCAAACATTCGAGGCATATCTAAGGCAGTGCCTTCTTTACACGCTGCCATAAATGCATTTCTATCGTCCCTACTAATTTTTACGTTAAACATCCCAATAAGATTACGTGCCCATTTAATATCTAAATGTAAGCTATCGGCAATTTCGTTAGCTTGATCTTCTAATTCTTTGTCCATTTTAATGATATTACCCTGAACATCAAGTTTTACTTTTGTTTCTAGAGATTTAAATGCTTGTCCAACTTCGGGATGTTTAACAATTTTTTTGGCAGTGTCTATTGCATTTTGGCCTGCTTGTACTGCTTCTCTTGTTTTAGCCTGCTCTTCTGGAGACATTTTTAAAAATGCCTCTAATATTTGTTGTGTAAGTAATAGTCTAGACCCAACAGGTGCTGCTACTTCGGCTATCTGCCCAGTGCCTTTAAGTGCAATAGTGTTTAATAACTTTTGTACTGTTAGTCTAATAGGGGAATCAGCAGGTAACGTACTAGCAGAATTTACTAAATTCTTAAGTTCTTGAACTCCTGGCGTAGTTGCTACTGCATATTCAACTGTAATTTGCTTAAATCTCATAGTATAATATTTATACTATCTCTGGGAACAAACAATCCTGAATAAAAGCCTGAACATCTTCCTCGTTTAAACCTAGGCTAGCCATGACTTTGGGTGTATGCGGGTTCATTTTTTGATTCTGTGCATAGTAGTTTTGTGCATCTTTTGTGCTGTCTGATGTATTATTAGTCAGTCCTACTTCGTCTAGATAGCAGTCTAGATTCTTACGTGCCATGGCCAGTATCTGTGCTAGTTCATCTTCTTCGCTGACATTACCCGCAGCAATCATGTGTTTGGTAAAGATACGTTCTGCCCAATCTGGTAGGGCTCGTTTTTTATTCCAAGTAAGTTTTTCTGACTCTTCCATAAACCAGTCAATTAGGGGATGATCAGTATCACCTGCTGGACTAAAGTCATGGAAGCAGCCTGTGATCTTGTTTTTACCTGCTACTACGTCAAAGCCAAAGATAGGTGCAGGATTATGTAGGTGAGGGAAGACACAACAGTGCATCATCCAAAGTCCCTTGGTTTCACGGGCATCAACTACATCTATGTGTGCTCTACGATACTGACTACTGGCCCAAACTTTGTTAACCCACCCTGGTTGATTAAAGCGATGCATGCCTGGTTCTTCTATGATACTGCCTGTTGCGTAGAATTTTGATTCGAAGTAGTTTTCAATCTCAATTAAGGTGGTCCATACATCACTCATCTTTCACCAACGCTTTCATAAGTTTAATAGCCCATGCAAATGCTACACGGGCTTCATCTCCGAGATCATCTGTAAGTTCAGCACGTATAGCTGTCTTTAAATTCTCTGCATCTTTGAATTGATAAAATCTTCCTTGTCCCGGACATTTCTTAGCAATAATCTGCCCACCAAATAAGTCGCCCATATGACGGCAGTATAAGTGTGCTTTGATCAAATGTCTACGGTCTGGATCGTAGTTTAATTCTAATAGATATTTGTAATAGTCAATGGTTTCTGGTAACCACTTAAGGTTGTGATGTACACCCACTAGCTCAATACAGTCTTGAAATATCTTATGTGCCCGTTCAATATCGGGTAAGTTTTTTAGCATGCCTTGACTATTGGCTGCAACTTCTATTCCGTTGTATACTAAAACCATCTGCCAAAGATAGTTAGCATACTCTTCTGGTGTAAAGGAGCCTGTTACTAGTTTCTTGGCAAATATTGTGCGTTCTGCGTCTGCGTGTAAATCATGTGTTATATCACGTAGGCTCATTCTTCCTCCAACTTAATCTGTAGAGGGAATCCATTTGTACGTGCTGCCTGTGTTGCTTCTACTGCCTTGGCTTCAGCAATTTCAAAACTATAGATTCCAGCTATACCGCTGCCAGTTTCGTGTACAGTGACCATGATATCACGGGCAGTTGCGTCTGTATGTTTAAAAATTTCAATCAATATGCCAACGACAAAATCCATGGGAGTTGAGTCGTCGTTGAGGAAAATTACTTTCCAACGTTTAGGTTCTGTTACTTTGACTTTAATTTTTTCGTCAATTTTGATATCAGTGGTAGGCATAGTAATACTCTCTTTTAAAAGAGGGGGAGTTTCCTCCCCCATTGTTATTTAATCTTATTTGATTTCAATTTGTCGAGGTTTGAGCGCCTCGGGCATAATTCGTTGAATGTCAATTTGCAACATCCCGTCTTCTACCTTGGCGCCACGAACTTCCATATACTCAGCAAGAGTAAATGTTTGTTCAAAGTCACGAGCTGCAAGTCCACGATGTAAGTATTCAAAAGTAGAATCAGTTGGACGATCTTTTACTCCACGAATTGTTAGTTGATCTTGATCCACTTCTACTGTGATCTCATCTTTGCTAAATCCTGCCACAGCAACTTCAATGCCATAGCTGTTGTCAGCATACTTGACAATGTTGTGCGGGGGATAATTACCATTTTGATGATGTGGTGCAGTAAAATAACGATCAAAGCCTACTAGTGCTTTACTCAGTTGTGCCAATGCGGCAGTGTCAATAGTTCTTAATTGCATGTTAGTCTCCTTTATTAAGCAAGAACTGTGTAAGGCCCGACCATCGGCGCCCTACATCTGTATTATACTATCTGTCTGTGTCTGTGTCAAACTTCTTTGAATTCAGCGTCAACTACTGTGTCGCCGTTTTCATTTTGTTGAGGTTGAGCCTTGGCCTGCTCTGCCTCTGTTTTCTTCTGCATCAATGGGCCAGCAGCAGTGAAGATTTTTCCAACTGCTTCATTGATTGCATCAGCATCGTTACCATTGGTTGCTTCTTGTACAGTTTTAATTACTGATTCAATTTCAGTCTTTTCAGCTTCAGTGATCTTATCGCCATGTTCCTCAAGATCTTTCTTTAAAGAATGAATTTGAGACTCGGCACCATTACGTGCTTCAATAAGCCCACGTGCCTTTTTATCAGCATCTGCATTTTCTTCTGCTTCACGGATCATCTGTTGAACTTCAGCATCACTTAGTCCACTGCTGGCCTTGATTACAATGTTCTTTTCTTTGCCAGTCTTCTTGTCTTTAGCACTGACATTAAGAATACCGTTGGCATCGATGTCAAAGTTAACATCAATCTGTGGCATGCCGCGGGGCGCAGGCTCAATACCCTCTAGATTAAATTCACCTAGTAACTTATTGAATGCACACAACTCACGCTCGCCTTGGAAGACCTTGATAGTAACCGCAGGTTGGTTATCATCTGCTGTTGAAAATACTTGGTTGGCCTTGGTTGGTATAGTAGTGTTCTTGGTAACCAATTTGGTCATAATACCACCCATGGTTTCAATGCCAAGACTCAACGGAGTAACATCCAACAACAGTACGTCTGTCTTGTCTCCTGATAAAACAGCACCTTGAATAGCAGCACCAGCGGCCACTGCTTCGTCTGGATTAACATCCTTGCGTGGAGCCTTGCCAAAGAACTTTTCAACTGCTTCTTGTACCTTGGGCATACGTGTTTGTCCACCAACTAGAATAACTTCGTCAATGGCGTTTTGATTTAGGCCTGCATCTTGTAGTGCAATGCGGCAAGGAGCAATTGAACGCTCAACTAGATCTTCAACTAGCTGTTCAAACTTACTGCGTGTAAGTTTAATGTTCAAGTGTTTGGGACCATTGGCATCTGCTGTGATGTATGGCAAATTAACATCTGTTTGCGCCGAACTTGAAAGTTCAATCTTGGCCTTTTCAGCACTTTCTTTTAGACGTTGTAAGGCCAGCATGTCTTTCTTAAGATCAACACCTGTGTCTTTCTTAAATTCATCAACTAGATAATCCATGATACGTTGGTCAAAGTCTTCACCGCCTAGGAATGTGTCGCCGTTTGTGGATAGTACTTCAATTTGTTTGTCGCCATCAATGTTGGCAATTTCAATAATTGAAATATCAAATGTACCACCACCCAAGTCGTATACCGCAATCTTGCGATCCTTCTTGTCTTGTTTGTCCACACCATAGGCCAGTGCGGCTGCTGTGGGTTCGTTGATAATACGCTTGACATCCAGGCCGGCAATACGACCTGCGTCTTTGGTTGCCTGACGCTGGCTATCATTGAAGTAGGCAGGCACTGTGATAACTGCTTCTGTTACTTCGTGTCCAAGATAGTCTTCAGCAGTCTTTTTCATCTTGCGTAGAACTTCTGCTGAAATTTGTGGGGGTGCTAGTTCTTTACCGTCTGCTTCTACCCATGCATCGCCATTAGTTGCTTCCATAATTTTGAAAGGCATTAGGTCAATGTCTTTTTGCACAGCTTCTTCTTTGAACTTACGTCCAATTAGTCGCTTGGCTGCATAGATTGTATTTTTTGGATTTGTGACTGCTTGTCGTTTTGCCGTTGCACCAACTAGAATTTCTTTGTCAGTGTAGGCAATGATTGAGGGTGTTGTACGTGCGCCTTCGCTATTTTCAATGATCTTAGCTTTGCCGTTTTCCATAACAGCCACACACGAATTTGTTGTACCTAAGTCGATACCGATGATTTTGCTCATATTTTTCTCCTTTAATTAAGCAAGAATTTGTAGGCCCTAACGGCGCTCTACAAATTTATTTATCTCAAACATTTTCAAGATTTTGAATGTTTGACCACTTTTTTAACTTCTCTATTTTAGCACGTTTAGCATGACGTAGATTATCTAAATCTACCACACCCATACTACATAGTATGTCAATCATAGCCAGCATATCGCCTAGTTCTTCTTCTAGATGTTCTCTATTAGTTTTAGGTTTTCCTGGTTTAAAGTTATCTAGACCAAAGCGGCTGATCTTACTTACCGCTTGTATAACTTCAGCACATTCTTCTTGGAGAATGTCCATGACTTCTTTAGCTTGATTGTCTATCATCTGCGTCCTATCTTTCTCATAATTGTTTGTACACCTATGGCCTGTGCATTGGCATCTTCTAGAGCGTTGTGGGCTGTAACTTTTGGCAGCTCTGGATCGTAGCCCAAATCAAATACTGTGCGGGTATCACGCACTTGCCAGTAGTTCCATGGAGGTGCTTTTTTAAGAGCACGGTAATAAGTGTCTAGAATATTGATATCAAAGATACTACCGTGACTCCAAAATGCTTCTGAGTTCCAAGCAAACTTATGGAACTTTTCAATGGCTTCTGTGATCGGTATACGATTTTCTTCGCTGAATGCTTCTTCTTGCGCGGCAGCTGATTGCTTGCCCCACCACTCAATGGTTGAGTCATCTATCTTCATACCCAATGCTGTGGTACTGTCTAGGTCTACTCGCATGTACAATTTATCGTAGATACGAGTTGAGTACGGATCAAATAGTACTGCACCGATTGTTAAAATTGCTGCGTCTGGGGAGGTGGCTAATGTTTCTAAGTCCACCATCAAATGTCTTGCCATTAGTGTCTTTCTGTGTTAAAAGTTTAGGGGTTGTTGTAGTTAGGTCTTTGTAAATGTTGAGTGTTACTCGTCATCTTCAAGATCTTCGTCTTCATCTATGTCTGGTCTTACCCAGTTAAAATCATAAATTCTATTACGATTTATTAGATTATACGGAGTGAATGTATCGTTTGTGAAATAGTATACATTTGGTTGAACCATAATAACTGTGGCAAATTGTTTTGTCAGTGGATCACAGTTGTCTAGATCAATAACAATACTATCAACCTGTTGTGCTACATTTAGCATCCATTCAATATCAGTATCGTTTTCGTCAAATATAAAAACATTCATATCACTGTCAATTTGACTTAACATTGATTGAAATTGTTGTTTAATAGCCAATGAGGGTTTAACTAATAAAAAACTATCTGCAAGATTGAACAGTGTATCCGGCGGTGTTATTAAATTAATTTTTCCTAAGTTCATAAATTCTTTCTACAAATTTTTCCAATTTTTCTCTTGGATAGTTACTAAATTTTGGTCCTTTAGTCTGTGTTTCTTCTACAAACTTTGCCAGCTCTGGATCTATTATAGCATCTACTGTAATATCTGCAAATTTATTTACACCATATAGTGTGTAGAGTGTATCCTTTGCTCTGCTATTTTTCCTTGCCTGTATCTGTGCCCATAGTGTGCCTTCACCTTGTTCGGCATTTTGTACATAGCCTACTTCTGTTCCTTGATCACTATCTTGCCCTGTTCTTTGATCATGTAGCTGCTCTTTTTTTTTGATTCTTCTTCAGCCCACTCAGCTGCCTCTTGGGCTTCAGGCTCTTGTTTATTTTCTTCAGCCCATTTTGTAGCTTCGGCAACTGCTGGATCAATATTAGGAGTGATAGGACTATCTTCCCATATTAATTTATCGTTGACAACTATGGGTTCTTCTACAACTATTTCAACAACAGGGTCGTCAGCCTTGGCCAACGCCTCTAGTCTTTCCAGTTCGGCCTTCTCTTGCCCCTCAAACATCCATCCAACTTGATGCGGATCTTCTGATTCAAGTTCTTGTTCTATGACAGTGGGTTCCGGGGAGACTATGTCAACAATCGGTCCTTGTGGGCTGTCATCCTCCACAGTCTTATGTTTTTCTTCTCTATGCCATTGGAATGTCATCTGTGCGGCCAGCAACATAATAACTGCCAAGGGATCAAATACAACAACAATAAGTATAATAATCCACGTTACTGCACGTTCCAACATGTTTTCGTCTGCACCGTGATCACCGTAGATAAATTTGGCAATATATTTGATAGGACCAACTTCTGCTTCTACTTTTCGTACTTCCGCCGCGATGGGCGCACGTTCTTCGCTAAGGGCGGCAACAGCTTTCTGTTCGGCTTGAATCTCAGATTGAAGGCGGACACGTTCTTTCTGCTGTGCTCTTCGGATTCCAACAGCTTTCTCGGCACCTTTTTCATCACTGCTTCGACCCATAACTTGGTCCACAGCTTCATCCATCTGTTTAAGCGCCTTCCTGTTGGCATCTATATTGTCCTTTGATGTTCTAATTTTTTCGTCAAAGATAGCAATCTTACTTTGCACATCGCCCGACACTAGATTTTGATCATTGTGTGCTTTTGATAAAAATCCAAAGATACCCATTGAAGTGATCAACATCAGAACCATTACAGCTATGATCATGTAATACTTCATAAAACGTGGAGCACGTTCCCAATTATCTTTTAACCAACTGGCACATACTAGTTTACCTACCTCTAGAGCAGACCCCATGATCACAATTGGAATAACGGCCGCTGAGAAAATAGCAGCCAAACCCACTACGGAATAGTAGATTGCGACTGCTGAGATGGTGAGACCGGTTAAGAGTAGTAGCCAGGCTAAGATCATTTATGTATTATGGGTTGATAACAGTTGAACCGTCAAGTAATGTAACACTAATACTGCTACGAAGGTCGCTGTAGTTACCTTCATCGGTAACATCATATGCTGTGACTTGTTGTTGGCTACCTGAACCTACTAATGGACTACTGCCTTCTACTGGCACAAACACACGCACTGAACGAGTAACTTCTTTGATTAGTGCTCGCATGATGGCTTCTTGCACTGCTTCGGAGGTATTGTTAATATGCTCATCATCGTAAGGACTGTTTGCACTGTCGTTTATGGTTAAATTATTCTCAGCACGAATATATTTGACTTCCATTTCTAGTAGTGGGGAATCATCTTCACTGGTATAGAATGGATTTGATGGATCTACTTCGTAGAGATCAATACCAAAACGATCGTATTTGGCTGTGAAAGCAATCTGTGTTGGCTCGTCATCACCATTAAAAGCACTGTCGTTAGTTACTTCTAGGTCAAGAATATGTACATCCGAATGACGTCCTAATTCTTCTACAATACGCTGCCAGCGAATGTTTCCGCGGGCCAGTCTCAGTGCGTTGTTCACCGTAGTGGGTCGGTCTTCACCACTGAAGTTATCCCATGTATATGGGTTTATCAAACCAAGTGCAGTACCTGATCCGGTACCGCGTTGATAAACGTCGTATGTATCATTGCTCATGTCAATGACCACACGGAATAATGCTGGTTGTAATTGGTTTGAGTCTTGTTGAAATCCTGATGGCATAATGCTATCTCCTTATTATACTATTTATCCGTAAACACCCACCTGGCGTCATTAGCGTTCATACAGGCATTTTCTGCCCAAGACCGTTGATTGGATTCTGTGCGTATATAATGTTGTAGTCTACGGCAGGTAGAGCCACTGGCTATCCAAGTGTAGACAATTCGCACCTTGCCGCTGTCGTTGGATCGATCACTGAACCATTCTACTTCCTCACCATTTTCGGCGTGATTAAGTGCATGATATACAGCCTGCGTGTGATAGGCAGTGTCTACAGGATTGAGTTTTGTTTCATGCCATTTTATAGCATTGAAAATTAATCCTACAACATTGTCATTACGTTGCCAGTCTTCAAACAAGGGACGGGTCCAACTCTGTGCGTGAGCACTAGCGGAAACTACTAGGATGAGGCACAATTTCCCAAGTACCATCATATTTTTGGCAGGCATAGCCCCTCCGTTCAACTAATTGATTCTTCAATGGCATAACATACTTGTATTCGCCACACTCTTTACTGATTCCGCTTTGAGCAAGGAATAATCGTTCAACTTTGTTGTCATTACATTTTAGAACTTCAACAGTGTTTTCATCAATGACCTTGCCAGTTTTATCCTTGACAGATACGGTTGCTGACTTTAGGTCACAGTATTGTTCAGATTGGGCCCGCGGAGGATTACTTCCGCAGGCAGTCACTGAGATTGTAATCAACAATACAATCAATTTTGAAGACATTATTTTCTCGCTTGTTCGAGAACTTCTGTGGCTGTCTCATCTATGGTCTTGCCAGCAACCCGACCTTGCAGTTTAACCTGCTTGTTTTGATCAAATGATGCGGCCAGTGCATCTACGTCAGTCTTGCTGATTTTCATCAAGACAAACGCACGATAGTTATTCAATTCTGGATTGTAAATAACCATTTTTTGCTCAAGTCCATAGGTTCGAACAATGCTTTCAGCAATCAGGTTAACAATCACATCTTGTGCCTGAGCCTGTGCAACTGGGCGTTCTGGGTTACCAGACTCATCATACTTCATAGTGGTACGGTTGTTCATTTCGCCGTTGACACGATCAGCAATCTTGGCCTTGGCTTTGAGTGTGGCTTTCTTTATGGCCATTTCTATACTGGGGCTGACATCTTCGGCCACTGCATAAAACATGCCTTCGCGATCCCAAAACTTAAGACCTTTGCTTTCAGAGCCAGTGTCTGCATGTTCAAGGTACCAAGTTGGAACAGTTTTCTTGTCAAGATTTTCTGTTTTTAACTGTGTCATTCCTGAACAAGCCACTAGCATTGCTACCAAGGGTACAAGTGCGAATACTTTTTTCATTTTGCCATCTCCGTGCTCTGTGTTTTAACTGTGTCTACGCCTTTGTCAAGCATACGTGCCATTCCGCTGAATCCAACGGTGGCCAATACCAAACCAAATACAACGCCTATGATAAATGCCTTCATACGTACCTTTCTGTGTGTGTTAATAAAAAGCCTCTACAGTACATAGTATACTATA
>Ga0114968_10001942_pt1 | contig 15924 bp, 13 predicted proteins | sample M_130807_EF_Meta_FD_87020 | JGI IMG/M metagenome (GOLD analysis project Ga0114968, IMG submission 87020) | Freshwater microbial communities from Lake Montjoie, Canada to study carbon cycling - M_130807_EF_MetaG | ecosystem: Environmental > Aquatic > Freshwater > Lake | place: Lake Montjoie...
AAAATCTTGAAGACATGGCCAATCGCATCGACTTGCCTGATTTAGATGTGACGGCCGATGATATTTTGGTGCTCAAACATATCGGCCCCAAAGGTGCGGCAATGCCTGAGGCGGGCTACATGCCGATCCCTAAAAAATTAGCCATCGCAGGTTGCAAAGATATTGTGCGGATCTCAGATGGTCGTATGAGTGGCACCGCCTTTGGCACGATCGTGTTGCACGTGACGCCTGAGTCAGCAATTGGTGGGCCACTAGCCTATGTGCAAAACGGTGATCGCATTCGGTTAAGCGTTGAGAACCGCGAGCTCACATTGCTCGTGAGCGATGCCGAACTTGCACGTCGTCAAGCTGAAAAACCTGCTGTCGTGCCAACAGCGCAGCGCGGCTATCGCAAACTATTTTTGCAAAGCGTCACACAAGCCGATAAAGGCGCCGACTTTGATTTTTTGATGCCGCCAATGACTGGGGTGGTGCCTAAGGTTAAGTAATTACTGTAGCTTGTCGAGCGGGCTGAATAGGTCGATAATTCGACCATTCAGTCATCCTTTCTACAAAGCGTTACCTATGCGTTTAGCACTCGAAGAACAGGCCGCAATTCATGAAGCTGTTCACTCAGCCGATGCTGACGCAAGGGTTTACCTGTTTGGTTCAAGGGTAGATGATAACGCTAGAGGTGGCGACATCAATTTGTTGGTGCTCTCTAAAAAAATCAACGTAATGGCTAAGCTTCAAATCTTGGCATTGCTGCACCAACAATTGGGCGAACGTAAAATTGATGTCGCAGTCTTTGCTGACGCTAATCGCCCTTTTGCAAAAATGGCGCTAGAGCATGGGGTGTTGTTGTGACCCGTACTAAGCTCGATATTCTCAAGGGGCGAAAGCTTAGCGAGGTGTTAAAGACATTGCCGCCTGAGCGACAAGCCACAATCGAAATTCTTGCGAAAAAGAAAATCGAAGAATTGATTGCTCACGCTCAGGCGGTCAGTCAAATTAAGCCTAGTTAGTCACCTCAATCACCGCATCGACCGCATACGCGCCTTGCCCTTCGGGCATGGCGAGTACTGGGTTTAGGTCGATCGATTGCAAGCGTGGGCCTGCAGCAACGGCAAACGCCGAGAGCTGAGACAACATCTTTGCGAGTGCCTTGACGTCGGCCGGTTTGCGGCCACGCGCCCCTAGCAACAGCGGTGCGCCTTTGATCGAACGAATCATGTCCTCGGCCACGTCTACACCGAAGGGGCAGCGGTGTAGCACGACGTCTTGCAAGATCTCAACAAAAATCCCACCTAAGCCAAACATGGCGATCGGGCCAAATACGGGGTCGCGATGAATGCCCAAAATACATTCAACGCCGCCCTTCAATTGCTTAGCGACCAACACGCCCTCTAGCTTGGCCTTGGGGGCGGCGCTGCGTCCGCGTTGCATCAGTAAGTCAAAGCCTGCACGAACGCCAGCATCGTCTTCAATATCCAACAACACGCCACCGATTTCTGACTTGTGCAAAATATCGGGGGATACGATTTTCATCACAACGGGATAGCCGATTTTTTTCGCGGCAGTCACCGCAGCGTCAGCAGCGGTGCAAACCTCTTCAGGCGCCGAGGCAATCCCTGCTTGCGCGAGCAACAGTTTTGCTTGTGCCTCGCTTGGATTCGTCGCGGGCAACATGAACGGTGCAATCACTGGCGCGACCTGTGCAGCAGGCTTTGCAAACGCGCGACCAAACTGCCCCATCGCTTCAATCGCCACCACTGCGCGTGAGGGATCCTCAAACACCGCAAAACCATCGCGCTCGTACTCGCGAATCTGTTCGCGTGAGCCCATCAGTGACAAGGCAAAAATGCAATTAGGGTGTTTGCTACGCGCAATATTTAATTGCTCGCGCAGCCGCGGTGCAATACTGGGCACACAACCGGTGTACGTAAAAAAACCTAAGATCGAACTGTACTTGCCTTCAGCGATCAACGCATCGGTAAACGTGCTGATCAAGGTCATTTCATTCAAATACTGTGCCGTCACATCCACAGGGTTGCGTGGTGCGGCAAACGGCAATAGCTTCAGCAAGCGCGCTTGTGACTCAGCAGGCATCTCGGGCATGGGCAAGCCAATGGCATCGGCCGCATCCGAAATAATCACGCCGGCACCGCCACTGACGGTGATCACGCCAAGGGTATTGTTTTCAGGATAAATGCCTCGCGCAGCCAAGCGTGCGATATCCAACATTTGTTCGGTGGTTTGCACACGCACCACACCGAGCTCTTTGAGCACCGCATCGGTCACGCGATCATCACCTGCGATCGAGGCGGTGTGCGATTGCGCAGCCGCGCTGCCGACTGCACTGCGACCCACCTTCATCATGACCACAGGCTTGCGTGCGCGGCGTGCAGCTTCAAGGCCCGCGACAAACCCTGCAGCTTCTTTGATGCCTTCTGAATACAACATGATGACGGTGGTGTCGGGGTCATCGACCGCAACTTGCAACATATCGCCCACAGTTAAGTCGGCCTCGTTGCCCGTCATGATGAGCGCCGATAAACCAATATCATTCGCGGTTGCCACGGCCATTAAATGTGCGCCATAGGCCCCCGACTGACTAATAATCGCCACACCACCTGGTTTTGGAAACTCAAGCTCACAGCCGGTTGCAAAGGTTGCGTAAAACTTATGGACGGGGTTGATCAGGCCCAAAGAGTTGGGGCCGATGAGTCGCATGCCATGTTCATGTGCCACGCGTACCAACTCGAGTTGAGCCGCGGCACCTTCGGGCCCGGTTTCGGCAAAGCCTGAGCTAAACAAGATTGCCGCTGCGCAACCGCGCTCCGCTAACTGTCGTACAGACTCAAGTGCGGCTGAGGCCGGTACGATGATGATCCCGACATCCGGGGTTTCAGGCAAGGCGGCAATCGAGGCGTAGCTGGGTAGCCCTTGTACCGTTGCGCGATTGGGGTTGACCGGAAAAATCTTGCCCTTGTAGCCCTGGCTAAGCATGTACGAGATTGGCCGTCCGCCGATACGCAAAGGGTCGTCTGAGGCGCCAATGACAGCCACCGATTGTGGTTTAAGCAACTTGAGTAAACGCGCGCGATCGTTTGGGCGGGTAAGTTGGGGGGCGGTCATGGTGTCGGTCTCCGGCGGTATGCGAGCGTCGCTAGTTTTTAGAGCGCTGCTTTTATGTTTAGTGCATTGAAACAGTGTTGGATCATACCGCTGTGTAAAAACCTGTGTGCAATCCCTATCAATCTAGTCGGGTTTTCAGTACGATAGCCTTTTTAGTTTTCTACCAAGTGAGGTATGCGTGAAGCCTACCTCAGCCCGACCTCAAGTTAGCTCGTCGTTAAGCCTGCCAGTTCGTAATAAGTCAGTAAATTCAGTATGCCAACTAATAACCAAGCGTTAAGCCAGCCAATACAACCAAGAGATCCACAATGAACAAACCTACTCCAGAATTTGACAGCTTATTACCCTCGCTTACCTTAAACCGCCGTGGATTTTTGACCACGTCACTAGCCAGCGGCTTTACCCTGGCCGCGGGCCCAATCATGGCGCAAACTGTGATCACCACCGACACCAACGGCCTGACCGCCGGCGAAGTCAAAATCCCGGTCGCTGACGGCACGATCCCAGCCTATCGCGCTGCGCCCGAAGGTAAAACTAACTTGGGCACGATTCTCGTGATCCAAGAAATCTTTGGCGTGCACGAGCACATCAAAGACGTATGCCGTCGCTTTGCCAAGTTGGGTTACTTGGCGATTTCACCCGAACTGTATGCACGCCAAGGTGATCCCTCTAAGTACACCGAAAATGCCAAACTGTTTGCCGAAGTTGTCAATAAAGTGCCCGACGCACAAGTGATGAGCGATCTTGACGCAACGGCTAAGTGGGCTGTTGCCAACGGTGGCGATGCGAAACGTTTAGGGATCACTGGCTTTTGCTGGGGTGGACGCATTGTGTGGCTGTATTCGGCGCATAATCCTGCCCTGAAGGCCGGCGTGGCCTGGTATGGTCGGATGGTGGGTGATGCTGACGCGATGAAGCCTAAGCACCCTGTCGATGTCACCGCACAAATGAATGCGCCCGTCTTGGGCTTGTATGGTGGCGAAGATGCCGGTATCCCTGTCAGCACCATCGACACCATGAAGGCGGCACTTGAAAAAGGCTCGGCCGCAGCCAAGGCGTCAACCTTTGTGATTTATCCCAAGGCACCACACGCTTTTCATGCCGACTACCGCCCAAGCTATCGCGCGACTGAGGCTAAAGAAGGTTGGGAGCAAGCGCAGGCTTGGTTTAAAAAGTATTTGTAAGGTCACCGGGCTAGAGTGGGTTTGCGAAGGCACCCACTCGGCGCCTAGAGATCGGTCGTATCTTTAAGATCTGTATCATTCGCACTTTAATCCGTTCATCAAAGAGAAATTTCATGGCTAACATTACTCGCTTAGATTCAAACGCACGGCTCAGCCGCGTGGTCATTCATGGTGACACGGTTTATGTTGCAGGCATCACGTCAAGCGTCAAGGGCGACATTGTGGCGCAAACGCGCGATGTGTTTCGCCAAATCGATGGCTATTTAGCTGCTGCGGGTTCAGACAAGCATCACCTGCTCACTGCACAAATCTGGCTCAAAGACATCACTGCAGACTTTGAGGGCATGAACAGTGTGTGGGCTGAATGGGCGCCTAAAGATGCGTTGCCCACACGCGCGACAGGTGAAGTCAAACTGGCTGCACCTGATTTGTTGGTTGAAGTGATCGTGTCTGCAGCCAAAAAATAAGTATGCCTAATGTTGCGGTCATCGGCGCCGGCCCGGCTGGCCTGATGGCGGCAGAAACGCTTGCGCAGGCTGGTCACACGGTGCAAGTGTTTGAAGCCAAGCCCTCTGCAGGCCGCAAGTTTTTGATGGCAGGGCGTGGTGGGCTGAATATCACACACTCTGAGCCTGCCGAGTGGTTTGAAGCACGGTATGGTGCGCGTGCGCCCGAGTTTGCGGCGATGTTAGCGGCGCTCAACGCCAATGCCCTGTGCGAATGGGTACACGGGTTGGGGATTGAAACCTTTGTTGGCTCGTCGGGGCGCGTGTTTCCGGCTGAGATGAAAGCCGCGCCGTTACTGCGGGCTTGGATCAATCGCCTGCGCAAACAAAATGTGCAGTTTTTGATGCGTCATCGCTGGCTGGGATTTGAACCAAAACAGACTTCAGAAATGCAGAGTTCTGACGGCGCGTGGTTAGCATCGCAGCAGTCAGATTCAGAAGGGCCAGAGGCGCAGACTCTAAAAAGTCAGAACGCACTCACGCAGGCTTTCAACAAACAAACCTTGCGCTTTGAGTCGCCGAAAGGCGAAGTGAAAGTCACGCCTGATGCGGTCGTTCTTGCCCTAGGCGGCGGCAGTTGGGCGCGCCTCGGTTCAGACGGTGCTTGGTGGCCGTTGTTGCAACAAGAGGGCGTCGAACTCGCGCCGTTGCTGCCGAGCAATGGTGGCTTCGAAACAACATGGTCGCAATACTTTATTGAACAGTGCGCAGGCCAGCCGCTTAAAACTGTCGAGTTTTGGCTGACGGCCACGCCTGCGAAGGCAAGCAAAGGGCGTCCTAAAAGCGCTAAAGCCACACGCACACCCGCCGCAGTTAAGCAGACCGCACATCTGCGGGGCGAATGTTTAATGACTGAGCATGGGCTTGAGGGCGGTGCTATCTATACGCTGTCAGCAGCCTTGCGCGATGAAATCTTGCGCCACGGTTCGGTCACGCTGTACGTTGATTTACTGCCTGATCACGCCGCTGAAAAAGTCTTGAACGAAGTTTCGCATCCTCGAGGTACGCGCTCACTTTCATCCCACCTACGCTCGCGCTTAGGTGTACACGGTGTGAAAGCTGCGCTGTTACGCGAATGCTTATCCGCTGAAACGTTTAAAGACCCTGTGAAATTAGCCGAGGGTCTGAAAGCCCTACCAATCGTCTTAACCGCATGCCGCCCAATCGATGAGGCTATCAGCACTGCGGGTGGTGTGCAGTTTGAAGGGTTGACGCAGCAACTGATGATTAAAAATTTACCCGGTGTGTTTTGCGCAGGCGAAATGCTAGATTGGGAAGCCCCCACTGGCGGCTATCTCATCAACGGCGCAATGGCCTCGGGCAAAGCGGCTGCGGTTGGGGTGAATGAGTGGCTGAGTCGTTAAGCGCTATTTTTTGTTTTGCGCTTTGAGTCTCTAGCCAGATTCTTATTTGTTCACGCTAAAGCGCTGTTTAGCTCTATATTTTTTGCCCAATTTGTGTAAAAGTAAGGGCTTGCGCTTGCCTCACAAACCTTCCTTGAGCCGATCCCATCATGAGCCTTTTAAGCCCTGACGAACTTGCCGCCTTAATTCCCGCTGAGTCATCAATTTTTCCGGCACCGATCCCCGTTCAGTGCGTCTCAAGCGACGAGTTTTTACCTGGCGTTCAAACGCCTAAGCAAAAAGAATATGAAGCCCGAGTCAAAGCACTTGGTGCCGAGCTTGCAAAAAAACAAGGTCTCACACGCCGCAAGTTTTTTAAATCAGCGTCGGGGATGGCAGCCGCGTTTTTGGCGATGAATGATACGTACGGGCCGGTGTTCGGCGTATCGCGCGCCGAGGCTGCAACGCCTGAGATGGCCAATGAGCGCGCTCAGTCGTTGTCTGGCCAGTTCATCATGGATATGCACACGCACTTTTTACGTGACGACACCAGCCTTGAGGGTTTTGCCCGCAGCCGCGAGGCGGTGGGCAAGGCAGGCTGGAATCCGGCCTTGGTGGGCAAGCCCCAAACGCTCGAAGACCTTAAGTTTGCCAACTATTTAAAAGAAATATTTTTAGATAGCGACACCAAGGTGGCGTGTATTAGCGGTGCGCCGTCTGAAAAAGTGTCTGATTGGTTTTTAACCAACGACATGAAAAACCAGGCGCGTGCCACGATCAATTCGATCGCAGGCTCAAAGCGCGCCTTTGCGCACGCCATCTTTACCCCGGGCTACGCTGGTTGGTTGGACGAAATCGATCGCGCGATTGAGGTGCTGAAGCCCGACTCGTTTAAGGGTTACACGATTGGTGACAACACCAATAAACAGTTGTCTGTGCACCCATGGCGTTTAGACGATGAAAAACTTGTCTATCCTGCGTACGAAAAGTTTGTTAAGGCCGGGCTTAAAAACGTCTGTATCCATAAAGGCTTGTTTCCACCCTCGGTTGAAAAGAATTTTCCAAACCTGTTGCAATACGCCAAGGTTGATGATGTGGCGAAGGCAGCAAAAGATTGGCCACAACTGAACTTCATCATTTATCACGGTGGCTATCGCTATAGCGGTGGCGGCGGCGCACAGGGCGCCTGGGAACAATTCGAAAAAACAGGCCGCATCGACTGGGTGAGCGATCTCGCCGATATCCCCGGCAAATACGGCGTAAACAATGTGTACGCCGATGTCGGTCAATTATTTGCACAGTCAACGATTGCTGATCCGCGCGTCTCGGCGGTGATGATGGGTCAGTTGATCGCAGGCTTAGGCGCCGATCACGTGTGTTGGGGCACCGATGCCATCTGGACAGGTGCACCGCAATGGCAAATCGAAGCGCTGCGTCGCCTTGAAATCCCAGAAGACTTGCAGAAACGTTATAGCTTGAAGCCGCTCGGGCCAGCCGATGGGCCGATCAAGCGAGCAATTTTTGGTGAGAACAACGCGCGACTGTACAACTTTACGCAGGCTCAGCGGGCTGCCGTCAGCGGCGATAAGATCGCCAGCGGTAAAGCGATTTATGACCGGCACGGCGATGGTCGCACCAATATGGCTTACGGGTATGTCAACCGCGGTGTTGCCTGAGCGTTCAGTCAGTCTCGCTGTTCAGCAAGTGCTGCTGTATCTGCTCGATCGCTTTAGTGATCTCGCTCAGTGCCAGGTCTGAGCGCGCCTTATCCATACGTGTGGTTAAGGTTGAGACGCTGATACCGGCAATCGGCACATTGTTCTTATCCCTCAAGGGCACAGCAATCGAGCGCACGCCTGGCAACTCAATCACGTCACTAATGACGAAGCCACGCGTACGCGCACGTGCGATGGTTTTGCGTGCATTGGCCTCAGAGTAGTTAGGATATTTTTCGCGACAGCGGTCGGCGTTGACTTTAAAAATACGCTCGATCTCGTTGTCATCCAAAAAGCTCATGATGGCGAGCGCGCCACCTCCCACGTTCAGCGGCCGTCGTTTACCAACCTCAAGCACAAACACCTTGATCGGAAACGCGCCTTCGGCCCGATCAATACACACCCCGTCAAAGCCTGCGCGCGCCGTGAGCGATACGGTATCGCCTGTGGCTTGGGCAATGTGTTGAAGATGGGGGTGACACAGATCGCGAATATTGGTGCGCGGGCTGGCAGCCAGGCCCATTTCGTAAATGGCGCTCCCCAAAAAGTAGCGCTTGGTGCTTTCGTCTTGCCGGATCAGGCCTTCAGAGACCAAACCTTGCAGAATCCGGTGCGCGGTGGGGCGCTCGATGGCGACTTCGGTGCACAAGTCGATGAGCCGTGCGCCAATGCGGTTACGCGCTGACACCCCGCGCAGTAGGGCGGCTACACGCTGCACAACTTGTGTACCAGATTTGGTGGCGGCACTTGGGATCGACATGATTCATTATTCCACATTTTGGTCGTACTAGCCACATAGTCGTACAAACTATTGAGCTGAGCTAACAGAGTCGGGTGAGTATTGGTTGATTGTTAAATTGAGTGCCTCAGCGCTAGAGCAAATCGTTGCAGTGGTCAGGTGCTCACAATACCTCGCAGGGTGCGATCTTAGATAAAAAAACTGTACCCAAGGACGGGGTGCCTTGTTACAAACACATTGCACATCCGAGACCGCATTTTCGGATCTTGGATTACCCCCTCCGTCTGCGCCCAGTTCGCGCTCCTTTGTTAATGGCTGCCGGTTCGCCCGGCGGATATTGTGTGTCTGAAACCTTTCTTATTTTTTTGCAGTTGTCGATCGTTGCGCTCTGCTGGCTTGTCGAACATTATTTTCCTCGCCTTACGAATCGCGGCGATTCACTGCGCAGAGTCTTTTCGATATTGGTGGTGTGGGTCGCCGCTTTAGGTGCGGTGGCTTTTTGTCAGGCCTATTTATTCCAGCCTTTGATCAGTTGGGTTGCGCCGTTCAAGATTTTTAGCTTTTCTCAGTTGCCGATCCCAAACGCGGTTGGATTCATCCTAAGCCTGCTGTTACTCGATCTCTTTCAGTACCTGATTCATTGGGCCTCGCACAAGATCTCGCCGCTTTGGGCCTTGCACAGCGTGCATCACGCAGACACACACGTCACAGCCGCGACGGGTCTTTTGCATCATCCTCTAGAGATGATGTTCAGTTTTATTGTGACTGTGTGCTTGTTGATTTTGTTCGGGATATCGCTTCAAGTCATCGTTACGTACAGCCTGTTATCGACACTTCATAATTTGCTCGTGCATGCAAACGTCAATATCCCAGTAAGGCTCGATCGTGTGTTGCGGTGGTTCATTGTGACACCAGATATGCACCGCACTCACCACTCGGTGAGGCCAATCGAAGGCAATTCAAATTTCGGACAATTATTTCCGTATTGGGATTGGATGTTTAGAACCTATCAAGCGAAGCCCTCCACATCGCTAGCAAAATTAAAGATGGGGTTGATCGAGCCAAACAAGGGGGGTGCCTTCAATCCCCTCGAATTAATGGTTCAACCATTTGGGTTATATGGCGCGGCATACAGGAGTAAAACTAAATGAGCCCTCAAACTGACGCGTGTCGACTCTTTCGGCAATTCAAAACGTACGCCTCGATAGGTCTTTTTGTCGCGTTGACGTTCCTGTCTTGCGGTGCACGTGCGGGCGGCGGTATCCCTTTCACCTTACCGACAGGTACTGCTAACCAACCTTACTCGTTTGACCTCAGTACAATGCCATTCGCTTTTGGTAATACCCAATTTACGACGCAAAACCAAGGTAACAATTTTGGTAGCTTGCCGCCCGGGCTCTTGTTCGTTGACAATACAAGCACGATTTTTGGAACACCAACGACCGCAGGCACGTATAACAACCGTTTCGCAGTGAAAGGAGTCCAGCCACCCTATCAATACATTCTATCCTTTCAATTTCTCGCCGCAAATCCGAGCACTGACGGTGGCTCAAGCATTGTCGTGCCGCCTCCTGGCTCGGCTGGCACGGTTATCTTGGCCAGTGACTTAACGAGTGGCACCGTGTTTACCGGTGGCACGCTTATGACTGCAAATGGGTTGACGTCGTCTGCGTCATTTGTACTCGGCACGGGCGGAGCGACCGTGGTGACCCCACCGAGTGGTACGGGCAAACTTTCTGGTGTGATTTCTGGTTCGGGTGGTATGACGGTGGTCAGCGGAGCGAGTACGTCTTCCTCAACTTGTTTATTTTGTTCAGGAGGCCTATTGAGTGGCGCAGGCGCGGTAGCGACCTCAAGTGGCACAGTCAGTTATCAAACTAGCGCTGGGCAAACGCTTAATCTTCCCAGCCTAAGTGGCGGAAACCTTGTTTTGTCAGGCACTAACACCTACAGCGGCGGCACTACAGTTGCATCAGGTACGTTACAGGTCAACGGCGTGTCATCTACCGGCTCTGGAGACGTGACGATAAACAGTGGTGGGATGCTGATGGGTACTGGCACGATCTCGGGCAATCTGACGGTTAGCGGTATTTTGAAGCCGGGTAACTCACCTGGGTATCTGGCGGTGGGTACAAACGTTTCGATGGCAAGCGGTAGCTTGTACGTGCAAGACATCGCTGGCTTAGTGCAAGCAAGCAGCACGAGCCCATCAGGCGCTACCGGTTACTACTCTTATCTGAACAGTACGGCAGGTCAGTTTGTCATCAACCCGAATGTCTTACTCGCCCCAAGGTTGGCAAACTTGTTTAGCGCTGGCGAACCTGGCTACGGCAGCAGTATCTTTGTGCCCGAGCTCGGTAATCGCTTTCGCATGGTCACGGCAAGCGGTGGCGTTACCGGACGCTTCGCCGCAGTTATACAGCCAGCGCAGCTTAGCAGCGGCACGCAATTCATTACTTTTTATAACGTGAACAATAGCAATAGTATTGATCTGGCAACGGTTCCGACTTCGTACGCGAACACACTTGACGCTGAGAATGACAACGCTAAGTCGGTGGCTCGCGTGCTGGATAAGTTGTTAGGTGTGAACCAAGTCAATACAGCTACTGCCGCACAAGACCAACTGCTCTATGCAGTATCGGGCCAAGCCGCCGCCAGCTTACCTGCCTTTGCCAAAGCCCTGTCGGGCGAAGTGCACGCAGCGTCGGTAGCCGTCTTGCCGCAAGCCGGTCAACGATTGCAACAAACGGTGCTTGCGCGCTTAAGCGATTACCCGATGATGCCGAATCTATTGAATCCCGCTTTGAACAACGCTTTATCTGCTGGGCTGATCAGCGGCAGTAATCCGACAGGCTTACCTACGGCGGCGGTTAGTTCTAATCCTGCTGTCAACCCCAACGCAAGTGCGCAGGCCAGCGCAAGCCTCGTCAATGCCAACGCCTGGGCTGAGATCGCCTACCAGCGGGGCGATCGCGGTGGCGACAGTCAGGCGAGTGGGTACAACAGTAATCTGTATCAAGCTGTGTTTGGTATCGATGCCTATTCAAATGCCGAGCTTGGCTTAAAACTTGGTGGAGGCCTCGCCTTATCGACTACGACGATCGCTGCAAATGGTGGTAACAGCACCATTCAACAGGGCTCATTATTTCTTTACGGCAAGATGCCTGTCATGCAAGACTATGTACTCGATGCGATGACAAGCGTTGGGTTGAGCTCAACGGACCTATCCCGTAGCGACGTGACCGGGCTGAGTGGGGGTTATAAAAATAAAGCTGTCATGGGCAATGACTGGTTAGCAAGCTTGGGCATCAGCAGGCCATTCGAGGACAACGCGCTACGTGTCACGCCTTACCTACGCATCACCTACCAGTCTGTGACGCAGTCAGGCTACAACGAAGGTAGCACGGCAGCTGCGCTAGACATTGGCCGCTACACAGGTAACGGCGTGCGTGGGGTGGCGGGCATTGCACTAGGTTCATTGAACAAAGACCCGTTTAAGGACGAGTACACCTATCGGGCGAGTCTGGCCGTGGGTGTTGATTCACAAGGCTTGTTAAACCCAGCGTTGAGCACGACGCTTGGAGGCTATTCAAGTAGCGTGAGTGCGCCGACGGTCGGAGTAGCCTTTGTTCAGGTAGGACTGTATGGGACGATGAAACTCTCAGACAATGTTTACGCTTACGCCGGCCTATCCTCTGAGGTGCGAAGCGGCCAAACCTTATATGGGGGCAGCGCCGGGCTCAGGCTTGCGTTTTAGGGTAGCGGTTGCCGCTAATGCAGTCGAGCCATGCGGCTAAAATGCGTAGTAAGCCATCTTTTCTGACGACTCAAGCCGCAATTAGCCAATATGTTTGACACTACCTCTCTTGCGCATTTGCCTAAGCCCGCTCAGTACGAGGCGTTGGCTACGCAGGCGCACGCCTTGATGGCTGGTGAACACAACCTGATTGCCAACGCCGCTAATTTGTCGGCGCTGGTGATGAGTTCTTTACCTAATTTGAACTGGGCCGGCTTTTATTTGTATGACGGCACCGAGCTGGTGCTTGGACCGTTTCAAGGTAAGCCGGCTTGCCTGCGTATTGCACTGAATCGTGGCGTGTGCGGCAAGGCGGCCACGACTGGTCAAACGCAACTCGTGCCTGATGTGCACGCGTTTCCTGGCCACATCGCCTGCGATGCGGCTTCGCGCTCTGAGTTGGTGGTGCCTTTGCTGCATCAAGGTAAGCTACTTGGTGTGTGGGATGTCGACAGCCCTGTATTGAATCGTTTTGATGCCATCGACCAAACTGGCATGCAAGCCTTGTGTAAAATTTTTCTTTCTTCACTGTTGCCGGAATAGACTCACCTATGAGCACACCCAACGCGTTAGACTTTGATTATGTCATCGTAGGTGCAGGCTCGGCCGGATGCCTACTGGCCAATCGCTTGTCGGCTGACCCGTCCAAACGCGTCTTGCTGCTTGAGGCTGGTGGGCCCGACAACTGGCACTGGATCCACATCCCAGTAGGCTACCTGTATTGCATCGGCAATCCGCGTACCGACTGGTGTTACAAAACTAAGGCTGACCCCGGTTTGAATGGGCGGCAACTCGGTTACCCACGTGGCCGCGTGCTGGGTGGTTGCTCATCAATTAACGGCATGATTTATATGCGCGGCCAGCGGGCTGATTACGATGGCTGGGCGGCGCTTGGTAACACAGGCTGGGGTTGGGATGATTTATTGCCTTTGTATAAAGGGATGGAGAATCATCACGGTGGGGCCAGCGAGTTTCATGGCGCGGGTGGCGAATGGAATGTCGAACGCGTGCGCTTGTCATGGGAGATCCTGGATTCATTTCGCGAGGCGGCCGCGCAGGCAGGCATCCAACCCGTCAATGACTTTAATTCGGGCGACAACGAGGGCAGCGACTACTTTGAGGTGAACCAGCGCGAAGGCTGGCGTTGGAACACCTCTAAAGCGTTTTTACGTCCAATCAAACATCGCCGCAACTTAACAGTGTTGACGCACGCGCACACCACACGCTTGGTGTTTGAAGGTAAGCGTGTCACTGGTGTTGAGTTTCTCAAAGACGGGCACAAGCAAATCGCACGTGCGCACACTGAAGTGGTGATGGCCGCCGGCTCAGTCGGTACGCCGCAAATCATGCAGGCCTCGGGTTTAGGCGCTACCAGTTTGCTTGCGCCCTTAGGCATTCAAACCGTGCACGAGCTTCCAGGTGTTGGGCAAAACTTGCAAGACCATCTGCAGTTGCGCATGATCTATCGCGTAGAAGGTACGCGTACCTTAAACACGATTGTGAATTCACTTTGGGGTAAGGCAATGATCGGGCTTGAGTACGCCTTAACGCGGCGCGGCCCGATGAGCATGGCACCCTCACAATTAGGCGTGTTTGCTAAGTCAGATCCACAACAAGCACGCGCTAACGTTGAGTATCACGTGCAACCGCTGTCCCTTGAAAAATTTGGCGAGCCCTTGCATAGCTTTCCGGCGTTTACTGCTTCGATTTGCAACGTACGCCCAACGAGTCGTGGGCACGTCAATATCGTGTCGCCCGACACCGCGCAGTCGCCCGAGATTTTGTGTAATTACTTATCCACCGCTGAAGATCGTCGCGTGGCGGCCGACAGTATTCGTTTAACGCGCCGTATTGTGGGGCAGTCTGCCTTGGCGCGTTTTAATCCTCAAGAGATCAAGCCGGGCCTGACCGACGATAGCGAAGAGTCGCTGGCGCGTGCGGCGGGCGAAATCGGCACGACGATTTTTCATCCTGTCGGTACGTGCAAAATGGGTCAAGATGCGATGGCCGTGGTCGATGCGAATTTGCGCGTAAATGGTGTGCAAGGCCTACGCGTGGCCGATGCCTCGATCATGCCAACGATTACGTCGGGCAACACCAATTCGCCTACGCTCGTGATTGCAGAGAAGGCGGCAAAAATGATGTTGAGTAGCGCTTAACCTTGAATGGCGCTTAGCGCGCCAAAATTTGCACTGTCTCTTGCAGCAGTTTGATTTCGCAATCCACCTCAAGCGCCCTGCGCTCGAGTACAACAAAGTCGCCCTGTTGCTGAGCTAGCAACGGGTGATGCCAAGTGCCAGGATGAAAACTCACACCGCACGAGCCATCTAACCAAAAGGCAGCCAGGCTTGACTCAAGGGGTTGCCTGCCTTGAAAGGCCGGGTCGCCTAAGGCAACCACCACCACAAAGGGCACGCCCGCAAGCGGGATAAATGATTGGCTGCCCAACACGTGACGTTCAAGCTCGCGCGCTACAAACGGCAAAGGGTTGGCTTTTGCACGATACAGATTCAAGCTCGCCTGGCCACCTGCTTGTGACAGGTCTGGATCGGGCAGAGCGATTTTTTCGCTGGTGCCGCGATTGATAAACAGTCCGCTCGAGACGGGGCCCCCCAACACAGCACCGTAGGGGGCAAACGCAGCAGCGCTTAGAGTTTGTGTTTTGAGAGTGCGCATATTTGTTTAAGACCAAAATAACCGAGAGCTAGAATGATGACTTCAGAAAAAACATGAGCGCTTAAGCACAACAGCATTGCTGCGGGGCAGCATTATCGCTTCGGCGAAGCTTAATCGCGTAACGGAAGAATCATGACTACAGTGCAAGATCATCGCGCTGGAACAGAATCATTCAGAAACGAGCGAGTAACAATTCTTACACAGAATCGATCGCAAAAGCGTTTGCCCAAGTAACCACGTACGGTATAGTCGTTGTCAGTACAAGCATTGTTTGCGCGCGGTGCTTGATTTCATTTTTTTATCCGCTTTAAAAGGTACCGCATGAACATGCCTCACTCCATCCAAATCATCGCAACGGTCTTGTTTGCAGTGGCCATTATTCATACGTTTTCGGTGCCGGTGTTTGCACGCCTGGCGCATAAAAATGGCCCGCATGCAGGCATGTGGCATTTTTTGTCTGAAGTTGAAGCGGTGTTTGGTATGTGGGCGTTTGTGTTGCTTGTCGTGATGGCGCTGATCGCTGGTGTGCCCACCATGGTCAATTACGTAGACACGACTAATTTTACTGAGCCGTTATTTGTATTCGCCATCATGGTCGTGGCCGCAAGCCGCCCCATTCTTGAACTGGTCGGTGGCGTTGTGCGTGCAATCGCACGAGTGATCCCTGTGCCGCGGCAGTTGGCAACATACTTTGTGGTGCTGACGGTCGTGCCGTTGTCGGGGTCCTTAATCACCGAACCCGCAGCCATGACGCTAGCCGCACTGTTGTTGCGCGACGCTTATTTCAAGCGGCCGGGCCACAGTGCCTTTAAATACATGACGCTTGGTGTGTTGTTTGTGAACGTCTC
>Ga0114968_10001943_pt1 | contig 15923 bp, 15 predicted proteins | sample M_130807_EF_Meta_FD_87020 | JGI IMG/M metagenome (GOLD analysis project Ga0114968, IMG submission 87020) | Freshwater microbial communities from Lake Montjoie, Canada to study carbon cycling - M_130807_EF_MetaG | ecosystem: Environmental > Aquatic > Freshwater > Lake | place: Lake Montjoie...
CAAGAAGCTACGCTGGCTATGCATTACCCCTTTGGGAAAGCCAGTGGTGCCAGAGGTATAAATGATGACACAGGTATCTTCAGATTGCGCAGTTGATGGGGCACCTTTAAAACTTTCGAATTCTTTAAGGACTACTTCAATATTTTGATGTTGACTATAGTGCTTGGATTTTTGGTCCTGATCTACATAAAAAATCTTTGCACTCACACCATTTTCTTTGCAAGCAGTTTCTACAGTTTCAAGAAGATTACTTTCAATAAACAGTATTTTGGGCTCAGAGTTTTTAAGGACATACCCAAGCTCAGCGCTGCCAAAATCTGGATTAATTGGTAGTAATATTGCAGAAATCTTGGCCAAGGAGCACAAGAGTAAAAGGTGGGTGTAATGATTTTTTGCAATGATACCTACCCGATTACCAGCTTGAATATGTTTGCTGAGCAAGAAGCCTTGCATTTTTTTCGTATCACAATCAAACTTGGCCCAGCTAATCTCTTTGCCTTTAAAGTAGCAAAATGCTTTGCCTGAGTTCGCCCTGAGCCTGCTTTCGAAAGCAGTGGGGAGGGTGTAGTCGTGCGCTTCAAACTGATTTAGCACTTCCAAAGGGGTTGCTAATATCGCTTTTTGCATACTTTCTTTCTTTACCATCGCTCGTCGATTGGCTGACGGGCAAATTGGCGCTGTCTCAGATTTATTTTTATTAGAATGATTTTAAGTAAGAGGCATAATTTAGTCAAAATAACAATTCAATAGACTTGTACGTATAAATGGAGACCCATCTTGAGTGAGTTTGATTTAGCTAAGACATCGCCTAATGGTATTTATATGGATTACTGCCAAAAGGATCAATTGGCCTTTCAGCGTGCTCCAAGTGGGAAGGCTGTTTTTTATCCTCGTATCGTGGAGCCTAAGACGGGTGAAGAATTGCGCTGGGAGCTGAGCCAAGGCTTAGGTACTGTGTATTCCACAACCGTCATTTATTTACGCGATGAAAAACCTTATAACGTTGCTTTAATCGATATAGATGAAGGCTATCGAATGATGTCACGTGTAGAGGGCATAGATCCTGAGCATGTAAGGATAGGGATGCGCGTCCAAGTGCAGATGGCGACCTTTGATGATGGAAAAAAGTACCCCATCTTTTTCCCAGTGAACGAGGTTGTGTAATGACTAATAGTCTTCGTCGCGGCAGTGTCGCCATTGTTGGTGCAGCTGAATCTGAGTTAGGCCTTTGTGCGCTCGGTACCACTCCATATGATTTGATGGCTCAGGCAACGTATCGCGCACTAGCGGATTGTGGTTTGCATTTAAAGGATATCGATGGTGTCTTTACAGCAACTTCTCAAGCTCGCTTCTCTAGTCTTGGTCTTTGTGAATACTTGGGGCTAAAGCCTTACTATCAAGACAATACGCTGATGGGCGGTGCTTCATTTATGTCCCATGTAGCGCATGCGATGGCGGCAATTAACAACGGCTTATGTGATGTTGCACTGATTGCCTATGGCAGTACCCAGAAATCGGTTAGTCGCGCGGCTGCTAGTCCTCGGGAATTCAACGCATACGAGACGCCATACAAGCCGTTCTTACCAACTTCAGCATATGCAATGGTCGCAGCAAGACATATGTATCAATATGGCACTACGCGAGAGCAACTAGCTGAAGTCGCAGTGGCCGCAAGGCAATGGGCCCTCATGAATCCTGTGGCCTGGGAGAAAAAGCCATTAACCATCGATGAAGTGATCAATTCACGTATGGTGAGTTCGCCACTCACGATTCGTGATTGCTGTTTAGTTACCGATGGCGGAGGTGCAATCATCTTAACCAGCGCCGCACGTGCCAAAGATTTAAAGAAAAAGCCTGCTTATGTCTTAGGTGTCGGAGAAGATTTATCTCATATTGGTATTTCAGGAATGCCAGAATTAACAGTGAGCGGGGCAGCGGTTTCAGGGCCTAAGGCATATGCAATGGCTGGCATTACTGCTAAAGAAGTTGATTTGGCGATGCTGTACGACGCCTTCACGATTAACACCATCTTATTTTTAGAAGACTTGGGATTCTGCCCTAAAGGTGAGGGCGGTAATTTCGTGGCTAATGGTGGTGTCGCACCAGGTGGGCATTTACCAGTTAATACCAATGGCGGCGGCTTGTCTTATTGTCATCCTGGTATGTATGGACTCTTCTTGTTAATTGAGTCTGTTCGCCAGTTGCGTGGTGAATGCGGAGAGCGGCAAGTGCCAAACTGTGAACTTGCTTTAGCACATGGAAACGGTGGCGTACTCTCTAGTCAGGCTACAGTCATTTTGGGAAGTCAAGGCGACTAGGGAAATATTGGCAGTCTGCTTAACTAGCATGTTGCCTTCATTCAAGTTTCTGTATATTTTTAAATATTAGATATAAAAATTGTATTTGAAAGTATTGGCTTATTGACTTGTAGGCGAATACCATTTCGCAATGCTTTCTTCCAATAAAAAATTCCTGCACTTCTCTAGCTCTATTCGCCGTATCAATCGACGCTATAAATTGCATGACCCTAAAGCTGTGATGATTCTAGAGGCGGTTCTATCGGCTTATGCGGATAAGGCTATATTGACAGTATTAGATTTAATTCTCTTAAAAGAAATTGCCTCTCAAGCAACTTTGCATGCTGTTTTAAAAAGCTTAATTGAGAATAAATTAATTAAAACGGAAATTTCAAAGCAAGATGGTCGCCGCAAATTTGTTTTGCCAGCCAAGCTTGGTTTTTCATGGCTCAAAGATTGCTCTGAAGTTCTATCCGCACCTTCGCGAAAGCCAGTTTCTTAAATTAATTTTTTGAGAGCTTCTAGATAGTTTTCGGGGTTGAGCGCTTGCTGTTCACGTTGTGCTTCCCACATGACTTGGCCTAAGCACTCCATCATTAAATGCTGAGCTTGATGCATTGAACCCAATTTGGCAGATAACTTCTCTGCAATCTCTTTAATTCCAGGCGGTTGATTAATCGATATCTGCTCGCTAATGGATAAATGCATCGACATATGAAGAAAGGGATTCGTTTCTCCACGCTCGGGTGTGTAATCTTGCGCTAGAGCACCTTCTGAATCAGAAAGTAGGGCATGGTATTCGGGGTGCTCTAGGATCCAGTCGCTCGCCAGTGTTTCCATGGGGTCGAGAATGTGATTCTCTAATTTTTTCTTCCAGGTATCACAGAAAAAGCGCCGCACTTCTTCACGGGTTGGGTTAAATATCGCCACGAACTTTTCCTTTACCTGTTTTTTGCTTGAAGCCGCACAATGGTTCAACAATACATTGTGCACATTCCGGATTGCGTGCTTTACAAGTATATCGACCATGCAAGATAAGCCAATGGTGAGCATCAAGTAGATATTCTTTAGGCACACGCTTGAGCAATTGCTCTTCTACCTTGACTACATCTTTTCCTGGCGCCAATCCAGTACGGTTAGAAACTCTAAAGATATGGGTATCGACGGCAATAGTGGGTTGGCCAAAGGCAGTATTGAGAATAACGTTAGCTGTTTTTCTGCCGACACCAGGCAGCGCTTCGAGTTCTTCACGCGTCTGCGGAACTTCTCCTCCATGTTTCTCTAAAAGCAGTCTGCAAGTCTCTTGAATGTGTTTGCCTTTGGAGTTAAATAGGCCGATATGCTGAATATAAGGCCTGACTCCTTCCTCTCCTAGATCCAATAGGGCTTGAGGAGTATTAGCCACTTTATAAAGTTTGCGTGTGCCTTTGTTGACTGAGACATCTGTCGCTTGAGCAGAGAGTAAAACAGCAATCAGCAATTCAAAAGGATTGCTGTATTCAAGCTCAGTTTCTGGCTTGGGGTTGTTTGCTTTGAGTTGTTCAAAAAAAGCGCGCCGCTTTTCTGGATTCATCATTTTTTTTCTTGCGCGCGCGCAATGGCAGCCGCAATGATGGCGCGTTTACGTTCTTGCTCTTTCTTTGCTTCTTCTGATTGAGGATCTTCGGCATTGACTGCGACCAACTTGGCAGCCGCTTTCTTGGCGAGTCGATCATCATCGTCTTTTTGTTCTCGATCTAGACGTTCTTCGCGATCGTGGTAGCGCTTGCGTGATACATCAGCTTTCTCTGTAGACCAGGCCTCCCAGCCTGTTTTATTACCTGTCACATCAATCATGCTGATGCAGTCCACGGGGCATGGTGGAATGCAAAGATCACAACCGGTACACCAATCACTCAGTACCACGTGCATCTGCTTGGAGGCGCCAACGATTGCATCTACTGGACAGGCTTGAATGCATAGCGTGCAACCAATGCACTTCTGAGGGTCAATAAAGGCAACTGCTCTAGGCCTTTCTACACCGCACTCGGGGTTGACAGTGGGATGCAAGTCAAAGGCGTCTTGAGGATAAATCGGGATCAGGATTTTACTAAGGCGTTTAATGCCCTCCACACCACCCGGAGGACAACGATTTGGTAAAGCCTCGCCGCTAGCCATTGCTTCTGCATACCCACGACAGTCTGGATAGCCGCACTTAGTGCACTGGGTCTGTGGAAGAGCATCTTCCAGGCGATCTGTGAGTTCGTTCGCCTGGTTGGTCTTCATTCTTTGGATGGTTTCTTTAGAAATTAAAGGCCCCACGGAGCCCTTAATTTATGCAGATTTAGTAGTGCGAGTTGCTGTCTTTTTGGAGCTCTGGTGATCACGAATAAAAGACTTAATTTTTGGATAAACCTTTTCACGCCAGCGACGTCCAGCAAAGATACCGTAGTGACCAGCGCCCGCTACTTCGTAATGATCTTTATCTGCCTTTGGAATGCTTGCACACAAGTCATGTGCCGAACGGGTTTGCCCGCTTCCAGAAATATCGTCCAACTCACCTTCGATCGTCAGTAGTGCCGTCTTTTTGATGTCTTGTGGTTTAACGAGTTCACCAGCCACTTCCCAAGTGCCATTGGGCAAGGAATAGTCTTGGAAAACAGTCTTGATGGTATCTAAATAGAATTTGGAATCTAAATCCAATACTGCGTTGTATTCATCATAAAAACGAATATGAGATTCAGCATCTTGTTCGTCACCACGAACTAAGTTTTGGAAGTAATCCCAGTGAGACTGCAAATGGTTCTGTGGGTTCATGGAGATAAAGCCAGTGTGCTGCAAGAAGCCTGGGTAGACCTTGCGTCCAGCCCCAGGATAGCTTGGCGGAACGCTGTAAATTACATGGCTCTTAAACCAATCATAAGACTTTTGCTCGGCGAGATTATTTACCGCAGTCGGTGATTTGCGAGCATCGATTGGACCACCCATCATGATCATCGATGCTGGGGTTTCTTCTCCTGCCGATGCCATCAATGAAATTGCCCCAAATGTTGGTACCGTAGGTTGGCACACGGAAATCACATGTAAATCTTTTGCGCCAATAGTGCGAATGAATTCTTGAATGTAGTGAACGTAGTCATCAAGACCAAATTCACCATCTTCTACTGGTACTAAGCGAGCATCAATCCAATCAGTGATGTAAACCTTATGATCCTGCAACAAGGTGCGTACGGTATCGCGTAATAAAGTGGCATGGTGACCAGACATTGGTGCAACTACCAAAACAACTGGATCCTCTTTGAGGCTTTTAATGGTTTCTACATCATCAGAAAAGCGCTTAAAACGAATCAGATTGCAGAAAGGTTTTGCGACGATAGTTCTTTCATGAATTGCAACTTCGTGACCATGCGCCTTTACTGAACGAATACCAAACTCTGGTTTCTTATAGTCTTTACCTAGACGATGAAGAAGTTCGTAGCTAGCTGCTAAACGATCAGACCCTGGAACTTTTGACGCTGGATTTGAGGCATTAATAAATGCTTCTGAAGCAGCGCGTGCCCATGAGCTAACAGGTTGAAGTAGGGCTTTTTGAAATTCGTGTAACTGATATAGCATGATACCTCCGGTAATTCAGTGTACCCGCTTATTACGCTTAATTAAGCCAATACGCGGGCGATTGCTTTAGCTACTTTATCAATATTTTTCGTATTGAGGGCTGCAACACAAATGCGTCCAGTAGAAAGGGCATAAATGCCATCTTCTTTCTGTAAGCGCTCAACTTGCTCAGCCGTTAAGCCTGAGTAAGAAAACATTCCACGTTGCTTCTCGATAAAAGCAAAATCTTGCTTTACTCCAGCAGCGGCGAGTTTTTCAACAAGACCTTGACGCATTGCTTTAATACGATCACGCATCTCTGCCAATTCATCTTCCCAGAGTTTGCGCAATTCTGGTGAGTTTAAAACGGCAGCAGCAATTGCAGCACCGTGAGTTGGGGGATTGGAATAGTTGGTACGAATCACACGTTTCAACTGTGAAAGCACGCGAGTTGATTCATCTTTGCTTTGGGTCACGATCGATAGGGCGCCAACGCGCTCACCATACAGTGAGAAAGACTTTGAGAAAGAGCTAGATACAAAGAAAGACATGCCTGATTCAGCGAAGAGACGAACGGCAATGCCATCTTGCTCAATCCCAGCCGCAAAGCCTTGGTAGGCCATATCTAAGAATGGAATGAGACCTTTATTTTTGCAAATATCGATTACTTGACGCCATTGCGCTTCAGTAATATCTGCACCAGTTGGGTTATGGCAGCAAGCGTGTAACAACACTGTAGTGTTCTTTGGGAAAGATTCCAAAGACTTCACCATGCCATCGAAATCCACACCACGTGTTTTGCCGTCAAAGTAGGTGTACTCAACCACTTCAAAGCCAGCAGATTCAAAAATGCCGCGGTGGTTTTCCCAGGTCGGGTTACTGATTGCGCATGGTGCATTTAAGTTCAGGCGCTTAATAAAGTCTGCGCCGACACGTAATGCACCAGTGCCACCCAAACATTCAGCCGTGACTACACGACCATCTTTAATGAGTGATGAGTCAGCACCAAACAATAAATTTTGCACAGCACTGTTGTAAGGATTGGGTCCTTCAATTGGGATGTAGCTACGTGGAGAGTGCTTTGCAACAATTGCTTCCTCCGCTTTGATAACCGCCTTCAAAAGGGGGACCTTGCCTTCATCCGTGTAATACACACCAACACCTAAGTTCACTTTATCGGCACGTTGGTCTGCAACGTAGGCTTCTGTGAGGCCAAAAATAGGATCTTTAGGGGCTAATTGGACTGAGGCGAACAGGGTCATTTGTGGTCGAAAGTAATGGGTTTAGGGTGGTTTTGTTCGTAATTGACGTTAAATTCAGCTTAATTGTTGGTTTTTGAGGCCAGAATCAACTATTTCCTAAGAAAAACGGCAAAATCATTGTTTGTACAAAATTCGCTGTGAAGAAATCTCACATGTGAAATGATAGCCGAGATGCCCCCTAAGTTGCCTAAAACTGGATCAAATCCCGAAGTAAAAGTAGTGAATAAAAGCCCGGCGGCTGATCCCTTGGGTGAGGCCGGTCACGACCTTGATCCAGCAAAGTTTGTCACCTTTCCAGATTCCCCTTATCACCTCTATCAGCCGTTTCCACCCGCTGGAGACCAGCCTCAGGCCATTGACGCCCTGGTTGAGGGTATTGAGGACGGTCTGACCTTTCAGACGCTTTTAGGGGTGACTGGCTCTGGAAAGACCTTCACTATGGCCAATGTGATCGCCAGAACAGGGCGCCCGGCCATTATTTTCGCCCCCAATAAAACCCTGGCTGCCCAGCTTTACAGCGAATTTAGGGAGTTTTTCCCGAAAAACGCAGTGGAATACTTTGTTAGCTACTACGACTATTACCAGCCTGAGGCCTATGTTCCGCAGCGTGACCTCTTTATTGAAAAAGATTCATCGATTAATGAGCACATTGAGCAAATGCGCTTATCGGCAACCAAGAGCTTATTGGAGCGCCGAGACGTCATTATTGTTGCTACCGTCTCTGCAATTTATGGCATTGGCAATCCTGGCGACTATCACAGCATGGTGATGACACTGCGCCCCGGTGACAAGATGAGTCAGCGCGATATTTTGATGCGTCTCATTGCTATGCAATATGACCGTAATGAAATGGATTTCAAGCGCGGTGTATTCCGAGTGCGTGGCGACACAATTGATATTTTCCCTGCTGAACATAATGAGTTAGCAGTGCGTGTGGAGTTGTTTGACGATGAGATTGAAAGCCTGCAATTTTTTGATCCATTGACCGGAAAGATTCGTCAAAAAATTCCACGCTTTACTGTATATCCAAGCTCACATTACGTTACACCTCGTGATACGGTTCTTAAGGCAATTGAAACGATTAAAACGGAGTTGCGTACTCGCTTAGATGAGTTTGTTAAGGATGGTAAGTTGGTTGAGGTGCAACGTCTTGAGCAACGCACGCGTTTTGATCTGGAAATGCTCAATGAATTGGGTTTCTGCAAAGGTATCGAGAACTACTCCCGTCACCTATCTGGTGCCGCTCCAGGCGAGGCTCCGCCTACGCTAGTCGACTATCTGCCGAATGACGCTTTGATGTTTCTCGATGAATCGCATGTCTTAATTGGGCAGCTCAACGCAATGTACAACGGTGATAAATCTCGTAAACACACATTAGTAGAATTTGGTTTCCGCTTACCTTCGGCGATGGATAACCGCCCTCTGAAATTTACCGAGTTTGAAACGAAGATGCGTCAAACCATTTTCGTTTCCGCAACACCTGCGGATTATGAGAAGACTCATCAAGGACAAGTTGTCGAGCAGGTAGCAAGACCTACCGGATTAGTTGACCCAGAAATTGAAGTATTGCCAGCAAGCACACAGGTGGATGATTTGTTGGATCAAATCCATGCACGCGTCAAAGTTGGTGAGCGTGTATTGGTTACTGTATTAACGAAGCGGATGGCAGAGCAATTAACTGACTATCTTTCTGATAATGGAGTGAAGGTACGTTATGTTCACTCCGATATTGATACGATTGAACGCGTCGAAATATTGCGTGACTTACGTTTAGGCGTTTTCGATGTTCTAGTCGGCATTAATTTATTGCGTGAAGGTTTGGATATCCCAGAGGTTTCTCTTGTGGCCATTCTGGATGCAGACAAAGAAGGCTTCTTGCGTTCTGAGCGCAGTCTGATTCAGACGATTGGTCGTGCTGCTCGTAACGTTCGCGGCAAAGCGATTTTGTATGCCGATCGCATCACTGATTCTATGAAGCGAGCTATGGGCGAGACCGAGAGACGTCGAACCAAGCAGATTGCCTTCAATAAGCTCCATGGAATTGAGCCTAAGGGGGTTCAAAAGCGTATTAAGGACATTATTGATGGAGTCTATGACGTCAAGGAAAAGCGCCAGGAGATGCAGGTTGAGCAGGAGCGAGCACGATATGAAGATATGGGCGAGAAGGACCTGGCAGCCGAAATCAAGCGTCTAGAGAAGCAAATGAACGCAGAAGCCAAGAATTTGGAGTTTGAGAAGGCAGCCAGCACTCGGGATAGGCTGACCAAGGTCAAAGAAATGGCCTTTGGAGCCCGATCTAGGGACTCCGTCTAGGGCCTCACTCAGCTAATTCCTGATTCACAGTACGTTTTTTTGAGATAATTCCCGAGCAGATTGCTAGGTTATATGTTAAAGTTGAGTGGAATGGTCGGGTATTACCCGCCCGACTGTTAGCTGTCCATAACAATCCATTACCAAGGTGCCCATATGAGACTTACAACAAAAGGTCGTTTTGCAGTAACCGCAATGATTGATTTAGCCCTGCGTGAAACGCATGGCCCTGTTACTTTGGCTGGAATTAGCCAAAGACAAAAGATTTCCCTTTCCTACCTCGAGCAATTGTTCGGTAAATTACGTCGCTTCAATATTGTTGAAAGCACTCGTGGTCCAGGCGGTGGTTACACCTTGGCGCGACCTTCATCAGAGGTGAGCGTTGCCGACATTATTGTTGCTGTAGATGAGCCGCTTGATGCAACTCAATGCGGCGGCAAAGGTAACTGCCACACTGATGATGAAAATCATGGCCGTTGCATGACTCATGATCTTTGGAGCAATCTCAACTCCAAAATGGTTGAGTACCTTAGTTCTGTGAGCTTAAAAGATTTAGTGCAGCAACAAGAAGGCCGCGGAATTGTGATTCAAGACATGCGCCAAAAGAAAATGAAAGTTGAAACTGCAAAAGCTGAGAAGCCAGCACCTGCACTTGCAGCTAAAAAAGATTCCACACCGAAAGCGCCATTAATTAATTCAGTATTTAATTTGGCGCGCCAAAGTTAATAACAGTAATACCAACCGATAAATACACCATGAACGCACCAAAAGATCTTCCACAACAACCGGTACCGATGTTTAGTCCTAAGCACTTCCCGGTGTATATGGACTATTCGGCTACAACACCGATTGATCCACGTGTGGTTGACAAGATGTTGCCTTATTTGCGCGAGCAATTCGGTAATGCTGCTTCACGCAGTCATGCTTATGGCTGGGCTGCAGAAGAGGCTGTTGAGTGGGCGCGTTCAGAGGTTGCTCTCTTGGTTCACGCTGATCCAAGAGAGATTGTTTTTACCAGTGGTGCCACTGAAAGTATTAATTTGGCATTAAAAGGTGCAGCGCACTTTTATAAAGATCGCGGTAATCACATCATCACCGTTAAGACGGAGCACAAGGCTACTTTGGACACTTGTCGTGAGTTGGAGCGCGAAGGTTATGAGGTAACTTACCTAGATGTATTGCCGAATGGTTTAATTGATTTCGCGCAACTAGAAGCGGCTATGAAGCCTGGCACTATTTTGACTTCAGTGATGTACGTGAATAATGAAATTGGTGTTGTGCAAGACATTCCTGCGATTGGTGAATTGTGTCGTTCACGTGGCGTTATTTTTCATGTGGATGCAGCTCAGGCAACCGGCAAGGTAGAAATCGATTTAGAAAAGATCAAAGTTGACCTGATGAGCTTTTCTGCACACAAGAGCTATGGCCCTAAAGGTATCGGCGCTTTGTTTGTACGTCGTAAGCCCCGTATTCGTATTGAGGCACAGATTCATGGTGGCGGCCATGAGCGCGGCATGCGTTCTGGCACCCTAGCGGTTCATCAAATCGTTGGCATGGGTGAAGCATTCCGGATTGCGCGTATCGAAATGGCTGAAGAAAACAAACGAATTCGTGCTTTGCGTGACCGCTTATTAAACGGCCTCAAGGATATTGAAGAGGTTTATGTCAATGGCGACATGGACAATCGTGTTCCCCATAACCTCAACATTAGCTTTAATTATGTCGAGGGTGAATCCATGTTGATGGCCCTGAAGGATTTAGCGATCTCCTCTGGTTCCGCATGTACATCCGCTTCCTTGGAGCCTTCTTATGTTTTGCGTGCCTTGGGTCGTAATGATGAATTGGCGCACAGCTCGATTCGTTTTACCTTGGGTCGTTTTACCACTGAAGAAGAGGTGGATTTCACCATCAAGTTAGTGAAAGAGAAGATTGCCAAGCTGCGTGAACTATCACCGCTATGGGAAATGTACAAAGATGGAATCGACTTAAGCACGATTCAATGGGCTGCACACTAAAAAGAATATAGAGATAACAGAGGAAATACCATGGCATATAGCGACAAGGTCATCGACCATTATGAAAATCCCCGTAACGTAGGCTCATTTGAAAAGGGCGACGAAAGTGTGGGTACTGGCATGGTTGGTGCCCCGGCCTGTGGCGACGTGATGAAGTTGCAAATTCGTGTGAATAACGAAGGCGTAATCGAAGATGCCAAGTTCAAGACATACGGTTGTGGCTCTGCGATTGCTTCTTCTTCATTGGTAACTGAGTGGGTTAAAGGCAAGACCTTGGATCAAGCGCTTGAGATTAAGAATTCACTCATTGCTGAAGAGTTGGCTTTGCCGCCAGTGAAAATTCACTGCTCCATCTTGGCTGAAGACGCAATTAAAGCGGCCGTTGCTGACTACAAAGAAAAGCATCCTGCGAAATAAGAAGATTTAATACTATGGCAATTACCTTAACTGACAAAGCAGCAGCACACGTAAACCGCAATTTAGAAAAGCGCGGTAAAGGCTGTGGCTTGCGCTTGGGTGTTCGGACTACTGGTTGCTCTGGCTTGGCTTATCAACTTGAATATGTAGATGAGCCTGCGGCTGAAGATCAAGTGTTTGAATCGAATGGCATTAAGGTATTTGTGGATCCAAAAAGTTTGGCCTATTTGGACGGTACAGAACTAGACTTTGTACGTGAGGGTTTGAATGAGGGATTTAAGTTTCAAAATCCGAATGTAAAAGATGAGTGCGGTTGTGGTGAATCCTTCCGCGTCTGACAATTACTTTCGTTTCTTTGGTTTAAATCAGCAATTCAAAATCGATTTGCCTGCGCTTGATCAGGCGTATCTAGCAATTCAGAAGGAAGTGCATCCTGATCGCCATGCTCGTGGTAGTGATGCAGAGCAGCGCCTCGCAATGCAAATGGCCACCTTTGCCAATAGCGCTTTTCAGACACTCAAAAATCCCATTCAGCGCGGACTTTATATTTGCCAGCTAAATGGTGTAGATGCCAAGTTAGAAACCAATACAGCCATGCCGGCTGCTTTTCTAATGAAGCAAATGGATTGGCGTGAGAGCTTAGATGAGCAGGCAGATGATTTGGAGTCTCTAGAGGCTTTAATGGCTGAGGTTGAGCAATCTAAGGAAGATGTCATTGCTGAAATCACCCTGGCTATCGATGGTGCCAAAAATTATGAACGTGCAGCTGAGTTACTTCGTGGCCTACTTTTTATTGATAAGTTTGCCGTAGAGCTCGATGATGCTATTTCAGCGCTGGTATAGCTTTAAACTCAATCCCTCATGGCCTTATTACAAATCTCTGAACCCGGTAAATCGTTAGCACCTCATCAGCGCCGTATTGCTGTGGGCATTGATTTGGGGACTACGAATTCTTTAGTGGCAATCGTTAAAGATGCCTTGCCTAAGGTGTTGCCTGATGAGCAGGGCCGAGAACTTCTTCCGTCGGTAGTGCGTTACTTGCCAAATGGGCGCACACAGGCTGGATTTGAAGCGCTAGAAAGCGTCGTGATGGATCCTAAAAATACCATCGTCTCAGTCAAGCGTTTTATGGGTCGCGGTTTGAATGATGTTGAGCATATTGAAAGTGCTCCCTATGACTTTGTTGATCAACCAGGGATGCTTAAGCTCAGAACGGTGGCTGGTGATAAGAGCCCGATCGAAGTTTCTGCAGAAATCTTGGCGCGCTTGCGTCAGTTGGCGGAAGATTCAGTCAATGATGACATTGTTGGCGCAGTGATTACCGTTCCCGCTTACTTTGATGATGCCCAGCGACAAGCAACAAAAGATGCTGCAAAATTAGCTGGCATTGAAGTCTTGCGCTTGCTCAATGAGCCGACTGCTGCTGCAATTGCATACGGATTGGATAACGCTTCTGAAGGCGTATATGCTGTCTACGACTTAGGTGGCGGCACTTTTGACATCTCCATACTGCGTATGAGTAGAGGGGTATTTGAGGTACTTTCTACTGGTGGCGATTCTGCCTTAGGTGGTGATGACTTTGACCATCGTTTGTACTGCTGGGTAATTGAGCAAGCCAAGCTATCACCACTGTCGATTCATGATCACCGAACTTTATTGCAAGCCTGTAAGCATGCCAAAGAGCAGTTGAGTCACAACCCTTTAGCGCGAGTGCATGAGACCTTATCTGATGGCACGGTTGTTAATGTAGGAGTGAGTCAAGCGCAGTTCTTTGAGATTACTCAGAACTTGGTAAACAAAACCTTAGTGGCCTGTAAAAAAGCTTTGCGTGATGCAGGTTTAAAGGCTGAAGATATTAAAGGCGTAGTGATGGTAGGTGGATCAACCCGCATGCCAAATGTGCAGCGCACTGTAGGAGAATTATTTGGCACGAAGCCATTAAATAATTTAAATCCCGATCAAGTGGTTGCGTTGGGCGCGGCAATGCAAGCTGATTTGTTGGCGGGCAATCAAAGCAAAGATGATGAATGGTTGCTCTTAGATGTGATTCCGCTGTCTCTTGGCATTGAAACAATGGGTGGCTTGGTAGAAAAGATTATTCCCCGCAATACTCCCATTCCGGTGGCCAGGGCCCAGGACTTTACGACCTTTAAAGATGGTCAAACTGCTTTGGCTATTCAGGTGGTGCAGGGGGAGCGTGAGTTGGCGCAGGATTGCCGCCCTTTAGGCAAGTTTGAATTGCGTGGTATTCCAGCGATGGCTGCTGGCGCTGCTCGCATTCGGGTGACTTTTCAAGTGGACGCTGATGGCCTGTTATCTGTTAGTGCTACTGAGCAAGGTTCAGGAGTCAAAGCCTCTATTGATATCAAACCATCCTATGGTCTAACCGATGCTGAAATCACCCGTATGCTGCAAGATGGTTTTTCTTCTGCCAAAGAAGATTTACTGTCTCGTTCTTTGCGTGAAGAGCAAGTAAATGCTCAGCGCTTGCTCGATGCAGTTCAAACAGCGTTAAATAGCGACCGCAATTTGCTGGATTCGCAAGAGCAGGCTGCTATTGATCAAGAGATGGCAGTTCTACAAAAGATTCTGAATGAAGAGCAAGATAGTGCGGTTGTTCGCAAGGCAGTCGATCATGCGGCGAAAGCAACTGATGACTTTGCCCAAAAGCGTATGAACGCTAGTATTCAGAAAGCTTTATCTGGCAAGAATGTTGCTGAGATATAAGCGGATAACCCAAAATAAATATAAATTAAGCAAAAACATCATGACTCAAATCGTTGTTCTTCCCCATAGCGAATATTGCCCCGAAGGTGCAGTTGTAGAGGTCGCTCCAGGCACATCCATTTGTGAGGCCTTGTTAGAAAACGATATTCCCATTGAGCATGCCTGCGATATGGTTTGTGCTTGTACTACCTGCCACGTCATCGTGAAAGAGGGCTTTCAGAGTTTGAATCCTCCAGATGAAAACGAGGAGGATATGCTCGATCGTGCTTGGGGTTTAAATCCTCAATCCCGTTTATCTTGTCAGGCTATCGTTGCTAAAGATGATTTGGTTATTGAGATTCCAAAATACTCAATCAATCACGCTAAGGAAAACCACTGATGCACCAATATAGAGCTTCATGCTCTAAATATATGCAATAGTTTAGGTGCAGCAGATGTGTGAGGATTAATATGAACTTGTAGTTGATTCAGAAGTTCATTCTTTAGGCAGTACCTCCAAAAAAATCTTTTAAGCCATCCTTCGGGGTGGCTTTTCTTTTGGATGCTTATTACGCAATTGCCTCACGAATCATACCCGCGGCAACTGTATGGTTTGTAGCTTCATCGATCAAGATGAAGGCACCAGTGCGTTGTGATTGATCAAATAAGTCAGCAACAATCGGTTTTTGCAAAACAAAATTAACGCGACCTATCTCATTGGTAGAGAGTGCTTGTACATTACTTGCTTGGGATAGTGTTTGCACATCCAATACCTGTTGGATGTTCTTCACTTTCGCGCTAACAGTGTTGGTGGTGTGACGCAGAGCATATTTACGACTTAATGAAAGTGGCTCACTATCTAGCCAGCAAAGGTCAGCAGAAATCTGTTTGCTGAGTACCGGGGGGTGACTATCATCCGCGCTAATAAATAAAGAGCCGCGTGAGATATCGATGTCTTCAGAAAGCTGAATGGCTACTGCCTGTCCAGTTTCAGCAAAATCTACAGCATTGTTTCCGTTCGTTTGCTTGCTGCTGGTGCGATTGCCTAAATAAATTTCAGCAACAGTGGCATCAGATCCGCCTGGCAAAACTGTAATCTTTTGACCTTTACGGATGCTGCCGGATTCAATCTCTCCAAGGTAGCCGCGGAAGTCATCAGAAGCGCTGCCATCTTGACGAGCAACGTATTGCACTGGGAAACGGAGCGCTAGTTTTTCAGATTCAGGGCTGGTATCCAAACTCTCTAACCACTCTAAGAGGGTAGGACCCTTATACCAAGGAGTATTTTTGCTGGCGTTCACTACGTTGGCGCCAAGCAATGCAGAAACTGGTATCAAGGTTGG
>Ga0114968_10001945_pt1 | contig 15905 bp, 27 predicted proteins | sample M_130807_EF_Meta_FD_87020 | JGI IMG/M metagenome (GOLD analysis project Ga0114968, IMG submission 87020) | Freshwater microbial communities from Lake Montjoie, Canada to study carbon cycling - M_130807_EF_MetaG | ecosystem: Environmental > Aquatic > Freshwater > Lake | place: Lake Montjoie...
ACCACTAGCCTGATCCGCATTATAATTAAGCATCTTCTTAAACTCTTCCTGAGACTTAAGAATATCATTAAGAATCTTATCACCATGAATCATAGTATCAGACTCCCACAACTTCTTACAAGCCGTATCAGGATGAGGAACACTTTGCCCAAACCCAAGAATAGGAAGATCAGGCTCAGGACGAGGCATACGCATAAAAATACAATAATCACCCGTATCTTCATTTAACTTAAAACTAAGCCGCTCATTATACTGATTAACAGCCCTATCAACCTTATACACATCAGAATCAACGCTACCACGACCCGGAATATAAATCTTCACCTTAACAATCCCACTTCCTCAGACTCTTATTAATACGACTATTAGGATCATTCGCAGTCTTAGCACTAGTCAACTTAGACTTCATACCACTCATGCGAGCACAAAAACTCTTACGCCTAGCAGCAGCCTTAGGACTACTCTTAGCCTGTTTAGCAGACACAGGGGGCTTCAAAGTACCCTTAGAATACGAAGCGCGACCTTTAGCGTTCAAACCACCACTAGGATTCTTACCCTCTTTACGAGTCCACGCCTCACTCATAATCCGCGCCTACGCTTCCAACGAAGCATAGCATAACGATTATACGCAGTAATACTCATTTCTTACGCGCCCTTCGCTTCATAATATTAGTAGCAAGAGCATAAGCCATAGACTCCTTCATCTTAGGATTACTCTTCATAATATCATTCTTAATCTTCTCTAAATCTTTAGGCACATCAACCTCCTCTTGCTTTTCTACCAGCCTTAACGCTCGCAACAATACTTTTCCATCGTGGTTCATTAGTTCTTGCCACAAGCGCCTCCTTTCTATAGAAGAATGGGAGAGGGGCAAAGCCCCTCTCCCAAACAATCACTTACACACCAGCATCCGCAGAACCATTAACATTAATATCATTAATGACCACGTTCTTGCTACGATTCGTAGCGCCCATATTCATGTAACGAACCATGATAGCCTCATACGCATCATAACCAGCGACCTGACGAAGCGTCTGACCATCCCCATCAAGGAAGTGCCAATCCTGATCCGAAAACACTTTAAGTGTAGACTCATCAAGAATGTACATCTTACCATACGGAGCATCCAGATCAGCAATGACCGGCATACCATTATACGTCAGCGTACTAAAGCCCGACGCATAATCCGTTCCACCCGGAACAACGAACTGCTGATTAGCCTGAAGCAGACGATAAAACTCGCGCTGCACACCAAGCGACGTAATGATTGCACTAGGCATAGCCCCCTGCTGACGAGAAAGGTTAATAGCCTGTTGCACACGCATGATCGTAAGAGCCTCAGCAGTACCCGGCGTAGCGCCGAACGTACGCTGATTATCCCAATATGTTGCCGAATATGCATCAATCTTACCAAGCGAACCAGACTTACCATTCGCAGTAGCAAGAGTAGCACTAGCAATAGTACCATTAGCCTCAGAAGCCGCAGCCGGAGTAAACGAGTTTACCACGCGACGAAGCCCATCAATCTCATTCGAACGAGTCGTGTTATTAAAACGATTCAACGATTGAGCAGCACTAACACTACCAGCACGAGTAATCGTAACCAGCACAGCCGTCATAGCAACACTAGCACTAGTAACGGTAATAGTCGAGGTTGTGGCAGCGGCAATACTAACAGCCGAAATCGTAAACTCGGTAATCGTACCAGCGGTAGCAACACCCGTAGACTGAACAAAACAATTGACCTTCTGACCAACATACAACTGACCCTTCTTCAAAGGCTCCCAATCCGCAAGCGTAATCGTATGCGTCGTAGCAGTCGTAGCGTCAGGAGTACCCGTAGCAATAACACCGTCACCCGTACCATAAATCTGACGAGCAAGATCCTTCGTCAAGTCGGCACGAATGCCGTCCAATTCGCCCTTAAGAACCTGCAAGAACGAACCAGCATCACTTTTAGTCTTAGCCATCGACGGACCCGTAACCTGAATTCGACCATACAAGTACTTCAGGTCGTACTCAGCACGAGCATAAGACTGATTACCAGCCTCCGGCAACGCAGCCGACTCAGCAATAGCACCAATACCAGACGAACGCCCAGTATGCAGCGGCACAAACGCCGCCTTACCAACAAGATCCTCCGAACGCGCTTCAATACGCGACAGAAGAAGCACCTCATTATTCAACTGCTCCTGTACCGGCCCAAGGTAATACTCCTTGAGAATACTATCAACAGTTGTTAAAGTTCCACCAGCCATAAAAACACACCTCCATAATAATTAAATTTAAGATGCGTTACGAATAGCCTCCATAGCCGCCTTATGCGCCTCATCAAGCGACGAGAACGCTCTAGCAGGGATAGTAGACGGACCAGACGGAGTAGGCGCTAAGCCCACAGGAACCTGCTTAGACTGCAAGTATCCACCAAGAAGCCGCTGTTGAATCCCATGATACTCCTCTGCCGCAAGCGACAAATCGCCACCAGTAGAATACGCCAACGAGTAAATCGCAGAAATATCATCATCATTATAATGAGGATTACCTAAACGAATACTTTGTTCCTGACCTTCTAATTCACCAATAAGATTAGCCTGTTCCTGATCATACAACACTTGTTCACGGAACTGTCTCATCTCCCCTAACTCTTGAGCAAGCATAGGAGAAATATCTCCATAACGCTCATCTATAATAGTAGGTGCTAACTCGGCAGCCTCATTACGCGAATACCCCGCTTGTTCTAACTCAGACTGAACATTTGACACAAACCCAGCAAGAAACTGGGGATCAGAGTCTAATCGTTGATAGAATTGGATCATATCACGCGCAGAATCTACATCAACACCTAGATCGGAAAACGCCTCAGCCTGACGACGAATATCCGCAATTTCCTGAGTCTTACGAGTGTAATCAGCCTGCATAGACCGATAAACTTGCTGCATATCTTCAGGTAAAACATTCGGATCAAACTTTGTAAACGATTCCACATCGGGATTGTCGTCCACAACACTATCCGAAACAGTTGCCGTATCTTCATCATAAGATTCTGGAATAACGGCCTGAAGAGCATCAATAGCGCCCTCCATATCAATTTCACTCATTAATTACCCCTTTAATACTAAGAGTCCAGATGATTCTGGTTGCTCCTCTACCTCCACATCAATAATCTCATCAGCACGATTCTCCGCCGCACCAACAAGACCATCAACAAAGCCGCCCATAAGTTCCTTCATATCTTCACGAGAAGGAAGTATCTGAACGGTTTCAGTACGTTTAGTAGCCAGCCCAGTAGCAAGACGAATCTTATCATCCATAATACCTACTACCGTAGCAATAGCACTTAATTGTCTAACTTCAGCCTGAGGAATCAACTCCTCCAACTTATCCATCGCATTCTGACGAACACGATTAGCATGATGAACAAACTCGTATATCTGAGCAGGAAGTTCATCTAACACCGCATCAGGCGGTCCATCCTCATTCCAACCTTTAACCCAATACCTCAAAGTATTAGTTGGAATACCAGACTCGCGTGACGTTTTACGAACATTCTTATCATTAGAAACCCAAAGAACATACGCAGCCGCACGATCCTGATCAGACCATTGGGTATTACTTTTGGAAGCCAACGCCACTCATTTCTTTCTGGTACTGCTGCTGCATATTCTGCTCATGAACCGCAGACTTCTCAGCCAACTTATTAGCCAAATCCTGCTGCAAACTAGCAATATCCTCACCACCAGCAGACTCAGCATTAGGCTTATCCTTATTATCAATAACAACCGTATCAATCGGCGGCTCCAACAACTCTTGTGGAGTAACACCCTTAAGGCCAGACTGAGTAAGAATCTTAGAACCAGTCGTAGGACCAACAGCGCCACGCAATTGAAGACTAACCTTAGCAGGCTGACCCTGAACATTAGCAGACTCCTGCATAGCAGTCATAGTAAACTGGTAATGCTTCTGGAATCGCTCCTGAATCTCCAAAGGAAGATCTTCAAACTCTGGCGACTTCATATACAAAGCGTGAGTCTCAAGATGCGAAGCATGATTCTCAAACGGCAACGGAGTCAAACCAGCATCCATAACCTGCATAAGAGCCTCAGGAGTAACCGCAGCAGGACGACCCGTATTAGGATCAACCTGAGGATTATCAATCTGCATCATCAACTCTTGCTGAGCCTTCATAGCAGCAGGCTTATTAATAGGCTCACCCACAATAAGACGATCATTCTCCCGCATAGCCTGCTCCTCATCCGCCTCAAACTGTGCCTGAAGCGTCTTAAAATCAGCCATATCAAGATACTTATACGCCTTAGTAGGACTAATAATACCCATCTGAAGCATCTGCATAACACGCGCCTGCTTACCCGCACGAGTACGAGGCAAACCAGAACCAGTCTCAACCTTAACCTGAACACCAGCAATAATATCAGCAGACTCAAAACGACTAACCTTAGCCTTAGAACCAGCACCAGCAAGCATAATAAGACGAGGCTCATTATAATAACGCTGAGCCAACTCAAGCATCATATTACCAGCACGCTCCAAACCCTTCTCCATCATAAGAATCTGAGGAGCCAAACGATCCGTAGCCGCCTCCTGAAGAAGATCAATAGCAACACCAGCCTCAACATTAGGAGGCACAGCACCATCACTAATCTCATTCAAACCAAACGTATCACGCAAACGCTGACCAAGATCCTGAAGATGCTGAAACACATAAGAAGGAAGACTTTGAATAGGAATAGCCTCAGGCACCTTACCAGCCACAGGATTATACTCAAAAATAGCGCCCGGCTCATCAGTCATACGCTGACGCAAAGAACCAACCGGAGCAAGCATCTGGGGCTTCAACGTAAGATTCTTATACTCAATCATCTGACTAAGGGTACGATTAAGTTCCTTCTGCAACGGAATAGCCTGCTCAACAACACTAGTATCATACAACTGGCCCGGAATACGCATACCCGGAAACTTAACAAGAGGAAGTTTCTTAAACGGATAAGGCCAAGGACCATCATACAAAATAATATTAGGTGACTTAGTAAACGCAACATACCGACCCTCAGGAAACTCTGGACCCGGCAAAAAATAACCAACAAAAACAGTACGAACATTCTGCTTAGTCTTACCACTCGTAGTACCAAACATGCCCGGAAGAGTCTCATCAGGATAACGATTAATAGCATTAGGCTTCAAACGCACATCATAACGCGCATAAATCTCATCACTACTCATTGGATGCACACAAAACGCATACTTACAATCTTCAAAAACCTGAGCAGAATCATCCAAAAGAACATCAAAAGGAGCCATAACATCAACCTTAATCTCCCCCTCAAATACTTCCTTCTCAAACTCTCCCGCATCCAAGCCCATCTTACTAAGACGATCCTTAAAAAGATGCTCAATAATAGGATTAACAATAGGCTCACCATCAGGATTAAGCATCAACTTAACACTAGATCCAACCTTATCATCCCAACTAATCTTCCAAAAACCATTACCACAAATAATAGCCCATAACATTGCCTCTTCACGCTTGCTCCCCAGACTAAACGTATCCCACCAATAATCCAACAAAGACTCAGCAACCTCAGTCGCCTTAATAGCCTCATAATCGGCCTGAGCAGGAGTAGCAAAAAACGTAGGCTTAGTCTTAGTCAAACGAGCAAGCAAACCATTAGAATTAGGAGCAATCTGATTAGCAACAAGACGAACACGATAACGAGGCTTATCACCATCATCAGTAGGCAAAGACTCCATACGCCTAGACTTCCGATTATAAAAAACGTACTGCTTACCCTTATAAAACGAAAGATTCAACTTCCATTGGCGCTCCATAATCTCACGCTCAGACTGCAACTCGTCCACACGTTTAACAAGCGCATCAGCGGAGGCAAACCCAGCCGGAACATCCTCATTACTATAACTTTTATCTTCCACGCAGAATCACCCCCAATACATTAAACGAAACTAAGATCGCTAGGATCCAGCCCCGCACCAGTTAACAAACTCTTATACTCATCCTGATTAATAATTCCCTGACCCAAAGCCCAATCCGCATCCTGCTCATCTTCAGCAACACGCAATTGTCCCATAGGAACATCACTTAACGGCTTTGCGCCCTCTAACCGGAGAATCTCCAACCGGAGTTTCTCCTCCTCCAATACTAGCATCTTCTCCAACCACAACTTCTGTGTCGCTAGAATCTCTTGCATCACTTCTAGTAAGAGTGTATCCTGCCGACTCCGCCAACCAAACAATAGTAGACTCCTTAACAAATCGTGTAAGCGTGTCCCCCATATAAGGAACAGGCACATTAGCAACATTAGTATCTATAACACTATCACCCGGAAAGATACGCTCCCCCGTAATAGCATCAGCACCACTACTATAAATACTAAACTCCATAAGATTATTCACCACATACTCCCCATAAACTCGTCAATGTAACGATCTTCTTTCTTACCATCACCCGGACGATCATTAACAACCCAATCCGGCAAACCACTAGGGTGAGCCAAAGGCTTATCAAAAAACGATTCAGCCAACAACGCACCCGCAGTCCTCAAAGCAATCTCCACACTATCCAAACAGTCATCCCTAGGATTAGAAATACTAGAATCATAATTAATCCACTCATCAATAAAATCCTTTTGATCCTTCTTAATACGAATTTTACCAATTTTAAAAAGAGGACTCATAGCCATAATACGCTCATACTTCTTACCCTTAGCAAAAATAGGAACAATAGGAGGCATACTAGGCAAACGCTCCGCCTGCTGCACAAGAGCCGCCTGAAATGCATTAGACTCAATCCCAATAATATCTGGAGCCCAACGCAAATAATACTCCTCAATCTTATCTAACTGATCAGCAAAAGGAATCTTAGCAGCAACTTGATCTAACAAGAAAACCTGATTATTTTTAGCAACACCAACAACACTAAGAACAAACCTATCACCACGACCACTCATACTCACAGCAGGGTCAACACCAATATACTTACGAAGTTTCTCAAGCGTACCATCCTCATTACGAGGAAGATCATCAGCAGTATAATACTGCAACCAATCGCCAGCAAGATCACGACCAGCCATACTATCAAACGCAGCCATATACTCCTGAGCAAACAAAAGAGGATGATACCGTTGCTTAGTATACTCCCACTCTTTCTTAGGAAAATAAGGATTATCAATACTACGATACTCAACCCGGCCTTGGGCCGGGTCTTTCATAGCGTCCTTGTTCCAGAATTCTTCGTAAAACCAGTTTTTGCCGTCTGGTGTGGTAGTTGTTATTAGTAATCCTTCTTTGTCTGAGAGGGCTGGGCGCATTACCTGCCACGGTTCCTCACTACGAATGAATGCGGCCTCATCCATCCATAGGATGTCTAGTCCAGCGCCTCGTAGCGACTGGGGATCATCAGACGACTTGAATTCTATTAGACTACCATTGTTAAACTCAAAGGTCATTGCTCCACGATTCTCTTTCACATCTTTACCGATCTCTAGACCGGCTTCCGTAATAACTTTACGCATAGTTAAGAGTGCTGGACGCAATACCTTATAATCTTTACTTGTTGCCCATACCCAGAGGGGTGAGTTGTCTGTTTTTCCTCGCGCATCCATGTGGAATTGTTCGGGATATAGACAATAAAATAGTACTTCCCATGCAGCAGAAAGAGTTTTTCCTCCACGACGACCGGCAACTAGGTGTCGGAATCGTGTTAGATGCTTATTATCTGTGTTTGCGTGGAATAAGGCTTGATAATAGTGGGGTGCATAGCCTTTAGATAGGAACCAACCCATTTTTTCTGGATATGTGAGTAGAATTTCTTCTAATTCTTTACTCTTGATGTTTACGCCATCTTTAAACGAGTAGTTTGGCACTATTTTCTCCTAATGGGGACGATGATCCCCACACTTGGTGCATTTAGAGTAGTAAGACTTGTTTTCAATATCACAAGTATGACAATACCATGCTTCTTTTCGTTGTTCTTTTACAATTCTTTTTGGTTGTACATTAGACCCAAACATTTATTTACCAAAGATACCGTACAATAACAATACCAGATCCACCAGCATTACCTTGAATACCGTTTGCTCCGCCAGACCCGCCATTACCTCGATTGGCTACTCCAGCACTACCATCACTTGCTCCGGTACCATAAACTGTTCCAAGCGACCACACATTATACCCACCACCACCAGCACCTTGATAACTATTATTACCATTACCGCCGTTTCCTTGGTTGCCAGCGCCGCCACCACCTCCATAAAAGTAACTTCCGCTTGCTCTTCCTGCTCCACCCGAATATGCGCTATTTGTTCCGGCTGGTGTTGAGCCGCCAGACCCGCCCTGAGTAGTAATAGGGGCAACAGCACCAGCACCACCGCCAGCGGCACTATAACCACCAAAAGAAGATGCAGTACCACTAGTACCATTACTAAAATCATCATCACTTCCCGGACCACCATCTCCAACAGTAACAGTAACAGTTGCAGCAACTTGACTCAAAGAATCATTTAGATAAAATGCTCCACCAGCGCCACCTCCGCCTTGAGCAAATACGTCTCCGCTTGAATCATTGCCACCTCCACCACCGCCGCCGCCTCCAAGAACAAAGATTCCCATTGTTTTTGTTACTGAGCCAGTAACAATAAGAGAACTACTTGCATTAAAGATATGATATTTATATCCGCCAGCGGTACTAGTAGTACCTCCACTAGCCGAAAACGTAGTATACGCGCTAGAAACCGTAGAAGCCGGACCAATACCAGTATCATTAGTAGCCGTAACCGTAAACGTATAAGCCGTACCAGAAGATAAACCAGAAACCGTTGCAGTAGTAGTAGCGCTAGTAGCAGTTGCGCCTCCCGGACTAGCGGTAACAGTATAATTTGTAATAGGCAAACCACCATTAAAAACAGGAGCAGTCCAAGAAACAGTAACACTAGGAGTAGAAGTAGCCTGAGCACTAGTAGAAGAAACAGTTACATTAGTAGGCGCATCTGGCACACTACTTCCTAACCTATACCCACGAATACCCATACTACCAAAAATAGGAACCATCTTAAGCGCTCCATTTACCTACACTAGCAAAAACCGTAAACACAGTATTAGCAGTCTTAAGGATATTAAAAGTATAAATATCACTAGATGAAGCATTACCACTAGTAGGAGTAGTGCTATTTCCCCATTTAGGAGTAACACTAGCACCATCAATAGTCATAGCGGTTTGATAATATGCCGTAGTACCATTTGTATTAATAAGAACAATACTAATAGCCTGATTAATAGCAAGCAAAGAGTTGAGTGTAGTAGACGCATCTCCACGCACATTAAGAGTCCAGTTACCAGTAGCATTAGCAGTAGCATACAAAACGCCCTGAGTAAGAACATCAAGATTAACAGTACCCGTCATAGTACCACGAGTAGCAAACGTTTCAAAGGGAGCAAGAAGAGCCTCATTAGACACCGTACCAGCAGCATCACGAAGAACAATAGTACTAGCCGTATTAGCCGTAGTAGCAGTTGTAGCACTATTAGAAACCTTACCAGAAGTAGCAATAGTAGCAAGTTTAGTATCAACAATAGCAGCCGCACTATTAATATCAGCATCAACAATAGTATCATTAGCAATCTTAGCCGACGTAACAGCACTAGCAGCAATCTTACCCTCAGTCACAGCCAAATCATTAATCTTCGCCGTAGTAACAGCCAAATCAACCAAACTCACAGTATCAATAGCCTTAACCCACGCTGTACCATTATACAAAAACAACGTATCAACATCAGACTGATACACCATAACGCCCTCAACAGCACTAATAGCAGACTTAGCAGTATTATCCGCAACAACCACATGACCAAACTTTATCGAATCAAAATTATCCCGCACATAAGTATTCCAATCAGAAGCCAACAAACTCGAAACACCAGCAGTCTGACTAGGCACACCATCCAAATCCGCATACGACAACCAAACCACCCCCAAACATAAGAATAATAAAAAAACACCCCACTACAATACTATACGAAACTTATCCAACAAAAGTAACAACAAAAACTAAAATTAACACAACCTTAACATAACATAACCATAATAAGCCAAACTCAAAAAACACCAAAAATATATGTAGCATAATATATAGTGTGTGTGAGATTGATAACGGGGATACTACTTTGTAGTATTATATACAGTTATGGTGGGTATAATCGTAGATTATAGTAAGAGCCTAGTATGCTTATACAACTCTGTTGTATTAGGGGATGCCTATAACCTACAGTTATAGGATGATGACTAGTACTACCTTCGGTAGTAAGATATACTTATACCCTTATACTAAGAGTAACTACTCTTAGTATATATATATATATATAGAGTCTTCGACTCTATAAGAATTCTTTATGGTACCAATAATGATAGTAATATCAATTGATATTACTATTGTTTCTACTACCTTTGGTAGTAGTAGCCTTATACTACGGAGTAGTATAAGTTTTGTTTATGTTGGTTTATTGGTTCACTACGAAGTAGTGTTTGGTTAGTATCGAAGATACTAGTTTTTGTCTCAACGTAGTTGAGATACGCATGTTATCCATCTTCGATGGATTGGGCTGAGATTTATATACTCTCTAAATAAATATCTGAACGAAGTGAAGATATTTATTATAGAGAGATAAAGGGGACGGAAAATTGCTGAATCGCAGTATCAACGAAGTTGAGGGAGCATTCGAAGAATGGTTGGAGTCTTTGTCTCCGGAGGAGACTGCCGAGTTCTTCGAAATGGTTGCTCGTGATCTTGATAGCATCGAAGATGCTAAGGGTGTTCAGATCGTCGAAGACGATGAATGTGTTGCTCCGAAGGAGGAGATTGTGGAACCGAAGGTTGCTGTGAAGAAGACGAAGTGCCGCTGCTGTGGCTTTGCCAAGAAGCATTACCGAGTGAATGCCGAAGGCATTTGCAAAGTTTGCTACGTTGCGTTGGCTACGTCGGATAGTAACTCTGTTACTATCGTTGGTCGGCAGGGCAAGAAGGGTCACAACACTGTAAGTGTTGTAGTCGGTGGGACTCGTGTGAAAGTCTCTCGTAAGGTACGGCTTGACTCGTAGAGTAAAGTGTGCTATGATGGTTGAGAATCAACGAAGGAGTGTATATGCGTAAGCGAGAAGTCATCGTAGATGGTGAGGTCAAAGTGTTTCGTGTCAAGCGTTTGAGTGATAGGCATTCTACGAATGTGGCTGCCAAGTTTGCTAGTCGGGGTCGTGGTTATGCGAAGAAGCCGAAGGCTCATGTGACTGATATTGTGAGTCCTCTTGGTTTGCGTAGTGATAGTCGGCATGGCGATGATCGTCTTGCTCGTGATAAGGAGTGTGCGTAATGGCTAAAATTTGTAGTATTTATGGTGATTATATGGTGATGGATCCTGATTGTGGGTTATATGAAGTGTGGTATGTTAATCCTCACGATGATAATGATGAGTTTGTGAGTGAGTGGGAGTCTTTGCATGATGCTGAGTGGCATGCTTTGTGTCATCACAATGCTGACGTTGCTTTGCAACAGGCTCAGGTGCGTAGGTAGGATCAATTCTAAGGGGTCTACAGAGGCTCCTAAGACGTTTGTGTGTGTCACATAGGCTACCCCATATGGGTACCTATAATCTCCCCCTGAAAGGGCTGTAGAATGAGCGAAGATATGACGTATATTATTGAGTGGAATGATGATGTGCTTAGCAATGCTGATTATTGGGCATTGGAATCCTACGAATATGTAGCACAAGAGGCTGGATTCGTAGAGGATCTCATGGATTATGTGCAAGGCATGGGTTACGATTGGAGTGATGTAGCGCATGTGCAAGAAGTCAATTCGGCAACGGTATATACTCTCTAATAATTACTCTGAACGAAGTGAAGAGTAATTATATAGAGAGATAAAGGGGAACAAAATGAAGAAGAAGTTTGACATTGCAGAGGTTCACGCTGAGATTACCGAAGGGCTGATTGCCTTGATGGAATCTGGTGTGGCACCATGGTCTAAGCCGTGGATTGTTCGTGGTAGGGATGATGCTATGATGCCTCGTAATGGTATTAGTAATCGTGTATACACAGGGTTTAATAGCATGTACCTGTCGTTTCTCGTTGAGCAGAATGGTTGGAATGATCCACGATTCTACACGATGAATAGCCTAGGTGAGGGTATGCAGGTGAAGAAGGGTAGCAAGTCTACGATGGTGATCTATAATAAGGCTACTAAGCGTGACGTTGAGGATGAGGCTACGGGTGAGGTTGAGACTAAGACTTCGTGGTTTCAGCGCTACTACAGGGTTTTTAATGGCTCGCAGATTGATGGTCTTGATACCTTCGAGTTGCCTGAGGTAGAGGTTGAGGGTTATGATCATGAGCATGATGAGTATGGTGAGGCTGCTTTGATTAGTGCTGAGTGGTGTGATACGCTGAAGCATGGTTTGCGGCATGGTGGTGATCGTGCATTCTACACTCCACATAATGATAGTATTACAATGCCTGATCTTGACCAGTTTAAGACGCTAGAAGATTACTACCACACCCTGTTCCACGAGATTGCACATAGTACGGGGCATGAGTCTCGCACTAACCGGCTTGATCTTGGTACGTTTGGTAATGATAAGTATGCAAAAGAGGAGTTGGTTGCTGAGTTTGCTGCTGCGTTTATGTGTGCTAATACTGGTGTCCCTCTTGATAATTCGCAGTCTGCTGCATACCTGAAGGCGTGGGCTGAGCGTTGCAAGGCAGAGCCTAAGTTGTTGTTTAGTGCGGCTAATGCGGCTAGTTACGCTGCTAGCATGGTGATGGAGAATACATATGCTTATGCGTAAAGAGGCTGCTGATTATATACTCTCTAATAAATACTCTGAACGAAGTGAAGAGTATTTATATAGAGAGATAAAGGAGGTGAAAAATGGTGAATGACCTAAATGATCTGGCTTATGATCGTATGCTAGATGATATTACCGAGGCTTACTGGGCTGATACCGTTGAGGTTGAGCGTAGTACGTTCGAGGATTACCCTATACCTGATGAGTTTTATGCTGAGCATCTGGCTGACTGGTATACTTATTGTGATGAGGCTAGTGACGATTCGTTCCCTATTATTAGTGAAGGTGTGAGGTGGAAAGTATAATGGTTGTTGATGAGCGATATGAGTATGATGTTACGTTTGAGGTTCCTGTTCGTGTGACTTGTAGGGTTCGTGCTGCTAGGTTTGTTGATGCTATGGATCAGGCTAGGTATCAGTTTACTAACGATGGAATTGATATGTATCATATGGATTATAATGTGATGGATCAGGGTGTTGTCAAACGAGTGGAGGAGGTATAGTGTTTATTTGTGCTGTTATTTCTAACGAGGGGTATGTTATTGTCCGTACCCTAGCAAAGCCTCTTACTTATGATGAGATGGTTGATGTAGTAGGCGGATACATTGAGGGTGTGTATCTTGATGGTGCTACGGCTTATGTGAATGAGGAAGGTAAATTGGAGGGGCTGCCTAAGAATAATTATGCTACCAACCTTGCTTGGTCACACAAGGCTATTTATGGTGATGATTGGATCGCTGGCAATATGCTTATTGTCGGGGACTGTGATGATGAAGGTGAAATGAGGTCGCTCACTACCGAGTGGCTCAATGCTAATCTTAAGGAGATTGCAAATGTCTAGTGTTGCTAACAAGTTTTATCGTGTCGTTGATGCTTATGGTATTGAGCAGGCTGCGTTTGAGGGGCAGATCTGGTATCCTACTGCATTGGAACAATGCAAGAGTGTCGCTAAAGAGTATGGTGTGTCTGCTCAGCGTGTTGCTGCTGTCATGGCAGTCACCTCCCCTCGTGCTAGGTGGAGTAAGAATGTAGAGGCAACATATAGTATTGTTGCTGACTCGTTTATTCCTGACTACATGCGACAGTCGTCGTATGGTATCCTCGGTACTAATGCTCGTAAGGGTACTCAGGTAATGACAGATCGTTACTACTCCAAGTTGGTGACTGGTGAGAAGGTAAGTACGTTCTACCTCAATATCCTTGGGCATACACAGCCTGTCACGGTGGATAGTATCATGTCTTATGCTGCTGGTTACGGTAGTGATGTGACTAAGAAGATTCGTAGTGAGGTTACTGAGGCTTGTCATAGTCTTGCTGATGTGTTTGGTATGACTCCTCGTGATACTCAGGCTGCTGTTTGGATTGCTTACCGTGGTGGTGCAGCATGACTAACGCAATCGTTGCCCTAATTGGTGAGTCTTATTTCGTACTCATCTGTGAAGATCCGTTCGATCTATACCTAGGTATCGCTGAGTGTTCTAATCAGAAGGAGGCACACACTATCTGTGATGCGCTGAATGAAAAGAATAGGTTAGACGAACAGTTTATCAGTTACGGTGGTAGTGAATAGTATATGCCTGCAAATGTTTATTATTCTCTTCTAGATCAGCAGTATGATCTAAAAATAGAGTTAAAAAGTTTGTGGGCATATTTAATTTCTATGCGTGATTCTAAAGATTCTCTTTTTAGAGAAAATAAAGATATTTTTTATTGTCCTGCTGTTCGAGAAAGGATGCAACGTATATTTTTTGTTCCTTCTCCTCGTGATTTTAATAGAAAAAGTAGCGATAAAGTTAAAGTTGGTCTTAAGGGATTAAGTCATGTTCGTTTGCCGCATCAGTTGCTTATGGTATCAGACGAGCCTGTTATTGCTTCTTGTAGTAATCCGTTTTTTCATATTGTTTCTGATACTCAGTCTGTTGTTGTTCCTTCTTTTATGAATATTAATTCTTGGTATAGACCTATTATTTTTTCTTATCTTTCTAAAGATGCTACTGTTTCTAGGCTAAAAAACGAGCCTTTAATGTATGTTGAGTTTGATAAGCCCGTAGTATTGCATGAGTATAATTTTACTTCAGAATTAAAAACGCTTATTAATATTGATGATGAAAGTAAAAGGCGCGGAAAAACGGGTAACAATAAATATGTATCTTTAAATAATACTTATTTAGAGACTAACCCCGACCATATACGCCGTGTTATTGATGTTTGTAAATTAAATTTAATATAAGTAATGCTTATATGTAATAGTATCGTAAAGATTCCTTGACATTAGGGAATAAATATGGTATACTACACGTTATATCAATTATGAAAGGATATGCAGTATGACTAGTGAAGATTATATGGGTACTTATGAGTGGGATCATGAAATAGAAGTTATCATATCTGATATGAGAGAGAAACTATATGATCTTAAAGCACAGTACATTACTATATATAATGATGGTACTGTAGTTATGAAAGACATTGATGAGTAAGCGTAAGAATATGGTAGACGCTACTGTTAAGCGTAGTAAGAATGAGAAGTGGAACGTGGCTGCTGATGGTGTTAAGTTGGGTCAGGTAGATGGATTGTGTGACGCTACTGACTTGCTGTATGATGCGGGTTATAAGGTGTATGCTTATCGCCGTAACCCATCTGCTAGTGGTAAGTCTGGTTTCATTGCAACGTGTATTAAATTTAAACCTAAGGAGAAAGTATAGTGGCTACCATTAAGGGTATGAAGAAGGCTAAGTTGGAGGAGAACATGCGTAAGCGGCTAGAGCGTGGCGCTAAGAAGCAGGCTGCTAAGGAGGCGCGAAAGAATGAAAGAACTAGTTGATATTATTAAGTGGAAAATTAGTGAGCCTAGGGCTGATGAGTATCTACACTTCTCTAGTGACCTTACTAACGATAGGCATACTGCCATTGGAATGTTTCATCCTAAGCCTCATACTATTAAACATTGGGCTAATACCTTTCCGCTTCTTCAGGGTACGGCAGTACACGAAGCGTTCCACGAAATTATGGAGGACGTAGAGGATTGGAATTATATTAG
>Ga0114968_10001950_pt1 | contig 15885 bp, 15 predicted proteins | sample M_130807_EF_Meta_FD_87020 | JGI IMG/M metagenome (GOLD analysis project Ga0114968, IMG submission 87020) | Freshwater microbial communities from Lake Montjoie, Canada to study carbon cycling - M_130807_EF_MetaG | ecosystem: Environmental > Aquatic > Freshwater > Lake | place: Lake Montjoie...
AAATCCCCCGCGAAATGCCATGCCTCGGGCAGGGCCGGGATTGCCATTTTCTGCGAAATGCGGGCATATCGCCAGCGGTGCGGATGCACGGCGCGGAAAGCACTCGATGGAATTTTCCAACGCTCTTCCATGAGAACTTGCAGATCCTTTAGCCAGCTTGCCGGATCGTCCTCCAAACGGCCGCGACTGAATTCTTCTGAGGCGTGGACGACCATCACAGTGAAGCCCTCGCCAACACGCCCGAGCTTGTGATTTTCGCACGCCGACCAAGCCAGCGCATGGCCCGAACGGTCGCTGATGGCATACCTTGCCGCCGTTGTTCCCAGCCGCTCACCCTCGTAGAGAAAAAGCCCCGCTAAACACGGAGCGTAAGGATTTTCAGCGTTCGAAATCCCAGCCAGTTTCGCGGTCTGCGGCCAAGGAGCCGTGCTGAGGATGAGGTCGAACTCCTCCCCGCTCACACGGCGATCTTCCACGGCTTCAATGGTGACACCCGTCCTCACATCCAAGCCCTCGGCCAGCGCCCTCGCCAGACGGCTGTTCCCCTTGGCATGAAAAAAACGCTCCTCGCTGGGCAGTTCCCGACCGGCCTCATCCACAATCGGCGCCTGGATTTTCAACAAATCCCCGCCGCAGACCGACCGAACCTCCCGCTCAAAATCCGCATCCCTCATTGTGAAATACTGCGCCCCGTGATCCACCGAGTGCCCCTCCCAGCGTTTCGTCGCACACCGCCCGCCCATTCCACGCGACTTGTCAAAAACCACCGCCCGAAATCCGGCATCAGCCAGCAAACGCGCCGCACCGATCCCAGCCATCCCGGCTCCGATCACAGCCACAGACTTTTTTTCCATGGCCAAAAGCCTACCGGATCGTGCACGCATTGCGCGGAATTTGTTCGGCTTCACATCAGAAACGCATAGCCAACGACTCAGGTTCGCTCTTCAGCTGAAACTCTAACTGAACAACGAAAAGCCTTTTGCCTTGAGGGAAAGAGTATGCGTTGATGCAACACATGTCGAAGCACGAGATCGAAAGCACCCCGCAGGACCGGATTCAATATCGCGAGTATAAGATCATTCTGCAGGCGCAGCACTTCACCTCGCCACAGGCATTCGTGGATTTCTGGAGCATTGTCCGGGGGACGGCGAAGAAATTTGATGTGAAGGTAAAGGAGGCGGGAAACGCTTTTGAGAGCAATGTGCGGGAGGTGCTTTTCTACGACACGGAGGATTTTGCGCTTTATAAAAACCACTTCATCCTGCGTTTGCGCACACACTACAAGGGCGGTTGGCCACAGGGGATTCCGGAAATGACATTCAAATTCCGTCATCCGGATTTCAAAGAGGCAGCAGCGGTGGATGTGCGTCCTGCAACACCAGGTGGCATTGCGAAAATCAAATTCAAGGAGGAACTCCTGCCACTGCGGGAGACACTCGGCGGCACGCGTTCGATTTTTTCGCACAACTGCGTGTTGGCGAAGCCGCGCGAGGGGTTGGAAGTCGCGGTGAAGGATCTGGCCGGAGCGTTTCCAGCGATTCATCAGGTGGGTGCGGACCATGACACCCCGCTAAGGCTTGTTAATGACATGGCAGTGGAGGAGGTGCAGGTCGATGTGGGCGAACTGCACTTCGGCGGAGGCTTCAATGGCAAGACGACAATCGCCGTGTGGCGCACGCGCAAATACGAGCGGGCCTTCTGCGGTGAATTCGCCTTCCAGTGCCGCTTTGACAGCGAGGATGAAATTCACAAGTCGAGCCTGAAGCGGGCAGAGGATTTTTACAAAACGCTCCAACTCGATGCCCACGAGTGGGTCTCCCTCGGCACCACCAAGACAGCTCTTGTTTACCAACTCGGTCAGTCCCCCCATGCCACCCGCAGCGAGTAATATGCCGGATGCGTCGGAAATCTTCCGCGTGTTTGCCAAGATCGGTGTCACGAGCTTCGGAGGCGGTCTCGTCGCCTACCTGCGCGATGCGTTGGTGACGGATAAAAAGTGGATGGATGAGGAGGAATTCCTCGCCGCCTTGGAAATCGGCCAGACACTCCCGGGTCTGAATTCGGTAAATGTGGCGATCATTGCCGGGCGGAAACTCGCCGGCCCACAAGGCGCTGTTGCGGCAGCTTTGGGCCTGATTCTTCCAGGCGTGTTACTTTTGTTGGTATTAGGCATTTTGTATGACCGCTTCCGCCACAATCCCAATGTCGCCGCAGCACTTGCCGGAGTTGCTGCAGCCGCAGTGGGACTGCTTCTACAGGTCACTCTTAAGATCGGTGCCAAGCAATTTCTAAAGCTTCGCGACCTGTGCTTTGTTCTTGGGACATTTTACCTCGTGGCCTTCCACCATGTGTCTCTGCCAGTGGTTCTCTTTCTTGTAGCACCCATCGCAATCATCCTTTGCCGCCCGAGCAAACCGAAGCCGAATACATGAAGGATCTCGTTAAAATTCTGAATGTCTTTTGCCTCCTCTCCCTGCTCGCGGTGGGAGGCGGGAGCGCCGTGCTGCCACAGATGGAGCATGAAACCGTCGCCCTCAATCACTGGGTCACAGGCGATCAGTTTGCGACGATCTACAGCCTGGGGCAAATGGCTCCAGGTCCCAACATGTCCATGGTCGCGCTCATCGGTTGGCAGGCGGCAGGCGCGGCGGGTCTTATCATCGCACTCGTGGCATTCTACCTGCCATCGAGTTTTCTGACCTACGGATGCAGCTTCATTTGGGATCATTTCAAGGAAAACCCCTGGCGCGCATCCGTGCAACGAGGCATGGCCCCGATCACTATCGGACTCATGCTGGCCGGCGTGCACGCAGTCGGAAAAACAGCATGCATCAACCCGAGCCACAGCGTGCACTTCAATACCATCACCTGCACCATCGCACTTGCCGTGACCGGCATTCTCTTCGCTAAGCATATCAACCCCGCATTGCTCATGCTTCTCGGCGGGTTGGCGGGTTGGTTTTTGCTGCGCGGCCACTGAGATTTCAAACACAACGCTCGGAATAAAAAACAACCCGGCCGTCCCAAGCTCACTCCCTCCCCCAAGTTTGCGAGCTTACCCTCCCTACGGCCGGGTTGTTCTTTGATACTTCATTAAGCAACCCCCGTGCCAAGTCTCCGCCAAGCGCGAAAATTCCACTCGCCAAGCGCGGTAATTTTCCAACAAGTCGCTTTCCTTCAATTTTTTGAATTCTGTAAATTCTGTCTAAAAATCCCGGTTAGACTCAAATTCGGAAAAGCAACACACTGGCGAAAAAGCTCCACTTCACTCGGCGGATGGTAAAAATCGCGCACTGATTACATGTCCATCCTTTCTCGAATTTTCGAATTCACCCTGAACCGCCCCGCAGTGCCGACGATCCTTTTTGGAATCTGGCTCGTGATACTTTATCAGGTCTCAAACAGCGTGCCGACGGAGATGCCGCAGATGCTCGTTCCGCAGCAGGACAAAATACTGCACTTCGTCTTTTTCATGGGCGGGGCGACGGTTCTCTCCGCATCCCTGCGTCTTCTTGCCAAGCTGCAAGGCATCCGTTTGTTCTTGGCCGTGGCGCTGGTAATGGGACTTCTCGGTGCGCTCGACGAATACAATCAGCAATTCATACCCGGCCGTTCCGGGCTAAGCTTTGAGGATTGGATCGCAGACATGAGCGGTGCGCTCGCTGGAGTGGGACTGCTTCGACTCCTTGTTGCCAAACTCCAGACGAAAGAAATCAACGAAGCCTGAGCGTTAGACGCTTTTTTTCTCAATCAGCGCATAGGCGCTGTGGTTGTGGATCGACTCGAAGTTCTCCACCTCCACTCGATACCACAAAATGTTCTGATCGGACTCGCAACGAACGGCAACATTCCTGACCAAATCTTCTACGAAAACCGGATTCGCATAAGCCTGCTCGGTGACATGTTTTTCGTCCGGACGCTTGAGCAAGCTGAACAACTCGGCACTCGCGGACTCCTCGGCAAGGCGCACCATGTCTTCGATCCACATCGGCTTCGTGCAGCGAACGGAAAGTGTCACATGCCCGCGCTGGTTGTGCGCGCCAGCCGCGCTGATGGCCTTCGAGCATGGGCACAGGGTTGTGACTGGAACAATTGTGGTGACCACAAAATCCATGCTCCCGTTTTCTAAGGTCGCGCTGAAGCGCACGGTATAATCCATCAATCCGACCGCACCGCTCACGGGAGCTTTTTTACCGAGAAAAAAAGGAAATTCGATTTCGAGATGCGCACAACCGCTTTCGAGCCGTCGACACATTTTCTCCAGGATGTCGCGGATGTTTTCCACATGGATTACAGGACCATGCTCCGAAAGAACCTCGATGAAACGGCTCATGTGGGTGCCTTTGAAGTGATGTGGCAGGTCAACCGTAAGCTGAATATTGGCGACTGTGCTTTGAACAGAATGCTCCTTGTCGCGGACCTGCAGCGGGTAGCGCAGAGCCTTTACTCCTACACGAGCGATCGGCATGCGCCGCTCGTCGCGCTCATTTTGGGTATCCTTCAACATTAGTCAGGTATTTTTACCTCTGCCACCGTGAGTCCAAGTCAAAAAAAGCCGTGCGGGCGCACGCGGCTTTGTTTTTAGTGGCGAGATATGGCAACAAACCTTTTTGATCTCTCCGAAGAAGTGGCTGTGGTTATTGGAGCAACGGGCGTCCTCGGCGGCAGCATGGCGATCGCCCTCGCCTCCGCCGGAGCCACCGTGGTGGTGGCTGGGCGAAATGCGGAACGCGGCGCCCAGCGCTCGGCGGAAATCCAAAAAACCGGCGGACGCGCAGCATTCATCGAGTGCGATGCCACCGACCGTGAGAGCCTTGAGGAGCTTCTTAAGGCAACCACAGAGCGGTTCGGAGTTCCATCCGTCCTCGTGAATGCTGCCGGTGGAAACGACCCACGCGTCACCGTGACACCTGAAAATCCCTTCTCGCAGATAGCCGCTGAGGATTGGACATCGAGCTTCGATCTCAACCTCGTTGGTGGGGCGTTGCTCCCATGCCAAGTCATCGGCCAGGCAATGGTGGATGCAGGTCGAGGGAGCATCATCAATGTCGCCAGCGCCTCCGCACACGTTCCTCTCTCCCGCGTTGTGGCCTACTCCGCCGCCAAGGCCGCCGTTCTGAATCTCACCAATTTCCTCGCTCGCGAATGGGCGACCGCCGGCGTGCGTGTGAATTCCATTACTCCCGGATTCTTTCCAGCCGAACAAAATCTCCGCCTTCTTTTTAATCCCGATGGATCGACCACTCCCCGCGCAGCGGCCATTCTTGGGCACACGCCCATGGCGCGATTCGGCGAGGCTGAGGAACTCTCTGGCGCCGTTATTTTCCTAGCCAGTCCGAATGCCAGCTCGTTCATTACCGGCACGGACATCCGCATCGACGGCGGGTTCCTCTCCCAGACGATCTAATCATCCGTCAAAACCACCCTGTTCAATACTCCAAGCAAAACTTTAAATTCAGCAGTTCTCATGGAACAAAAAATTCTCACGATAGGTCTTCCCTCAGGCAGTCTCATGGAGCCAACGATTGCCCTTTTCGCAAAAGCAGGCTACGCGATTTCCGGCTCCAGCCGCTCCTACCGCCCCTCGGTGGATGACCCTGAGCTTCGCATTCGCCTCCTCCGCGCCCAGGAAATTAGCCGCTACATTGAGCATGGGTATCTGGACTGCGGCATCACAGGACATGACTGGGTCGAGGAAAATGGCTCGGATGTCGAAGAGGTCGTCAAACTTCCCTACAGCAAGGCCACTGCAAATCCGACCCGATGGGTGCTCGTCGTGCCCGAGGATTCACCGATCAAAACAACACGCGACCTTGATGGCAAGCGCATCGCCACGGAGGCGGTCGGTATAACCCGCCGCTTCTTCGAACGCGCCGGAGTGAAGGCTGAAGTCGAATTTTCGTGGGGCGCTACCGAGGTCAAAGTCCCAGATCTCGTCGACGCCATTGTGGATATCACAGAGACCGGATCCTCGCTCCGCGCGAACAAACTCCGCATCGTCGATACGCTCATGGAATCCTATCCCGCGCTCTTTGCGAACCGCTCCGCATGGGCGAATGAATGGAAGCAGGAGAAGATCCGCCACCTCGCGCTTCTCCTCCAAGGCGCCCTCGCCGCGAGGGATCTTGTGGGCTTGAAAATGAACCTTCCCGAGTCCGGCTTAAAAAAATTGCTTGAGGCATTGCCCGCATTACGGAATCCTACCGTTTCGCCTTTGGCCCAACCCGGATGGGTCGCCATTGAAACGGTGATCGAAGAGAAAATCGTGCGCGAGATCATTCCCAGCCTGAAAAATCTCGGCGCTGAAGGGATCATCGAGTATCCACTCAACAAAGTCGTATATTAGTTCAAGATTAGTTTACAACGCAGTCCCGAAATCCCATGGGTTCCATTAAAAAGAAGAGAAAGTCAAAAATCGCAAAACACAAACGCCGCAAGCGGATGAAAGAAAACCGCCACAAAAAGCGTTTGCGCTACAAGTCGTAGAATGGCTCCGCCGCCTCGCGCGGCGGACCTTCCATTCTCACGGGTTGCCTGCGGTCTTACAAAACCCCCGCCTTTGATTCGCATGATAGCCTGCCGTTTCCAACGGTCATTCGCCTCTGCGTATCCTCGTTACAGAAAGATTGGACTTTGTATAGTCAAAATCCTTCTGTGTATGGGATTTTTATCTGGCTGTCAGTCAAGGATAGAAGCAAAAAAAGAAAGCGCCGGAGCCCCGAAAGTGGCTGCACTTGCAAAAGCGCCCGCGCCTTCGATCGCCAAGCCCAAACCCATATCAAGCGTTCTTTTTAGTCAGCCCGAGAAGCTTCAATACGATTCCGCCCTGACTCCAAAGGCCGAAACAACCACTGAGCAGGTGGGCGCTCGATTGAGATCGTCTTTCGACGTTGAAATTGAGGGCGCCGATACCCTTTTAGTTGGCAAAGCTTCCCCCAGCTCAGAAATGCCTTCCCTTTTCGAGGAAGCTATCATTCTTGCCAAGCTGCGGGCCTTTTTGAAGTCATCCGCAGCAACCGCCCCGAATACTTCCGTCTCATTTCACAATGGGCAAGCAACCTTGACCTTACCAACAACGATCAACTCTGGCTCGGCATCGGTATTGATTGCAAAAATGCTTTCTCTGGACGGAGTGAATGTGGTGCGCGCGGTTTCCGGTAAATAGACGATTTCGTAAATCGCGCGAACTTCCCGACTATTTGATTTGCGTTTGGATTCATCCGCAAACTCCTCCACTCTGTAGTCCGCGACATGGCCAACGAAAAACATTCCGTGATCCGCATCAAAGGCGCCCGCCAGCACAACCTGCGGAATCTTGATGTTGAAATTCCACGCCACCAGCTTGTGGTGGTGACCGGCATGAGCGGTTCGGGCAAATCCTCCCTCGCCTTCGACACACTCTTTGCCGAGGGGCAGCGCAAATATGTCGAAAGCCTCTCGGCTTACGCGCGGCAGTTTCTGGATCAGATGCAGAAACCTGATGTGGACTACATCGAAGGGCTCTCTCCGGCCATTGCTATCGAGCAGCGCATCTCGGCGGCCAATCCCCGTTCGACCATCGCCACAACCACCGAGATCTACGACTATCTCCGCTTGCTCTACGCCGCGATCGGCATTCCACACGATCCGCAAACCGGCCAGCGCGTGGCCCGGCAGACTCCGCAGGGAATCGCGGATGCCATCCTTCGCTGGCCCGAGGGCTCGAAGTTTCTCGTCCTTGCGCCCCTCGTCGCCGGCCAGACCGGTGAGTTTCGCGATGTCATCGAAAAAGCCCGCCGCGAGGGCTTTGTGCGCCTGCGGGTGGATGGAGAAGTCATCGAGCTAGCAGATACGAAAAACATCCGCCTGGATAAAAACAAGCCCCACTTCATCGAAGCGGTCGTCGATCGCTTGACTGTGCGCCATGACCTCGGCCAGCGCCTTGCAGACTCGGTGGAGACAGCCTTGCGTCTGGGCACTGGACACCTTTCCACAAGCCGTCAGGAACCAGGCGCCACGCAGTGGATCGAAGAAAAATTCTCAACCGACTTTTGCAATCCCTCGACCGGCTTCACCATGCCGCGCCTGACGCCGAAGCATTTTTCCTTCAACAGCCACCTCGGAGCCTGCCCCGCATGCCAAGGGATCGGCACGGAGAGTTTTTTTGATCCCGACCTCGTGGTGGATGCCGAAAAAACAATCGCGCAGGGAGCGATTCGACCCTGGAAACAAGCCAACAAGAGCATGAAGGCCTACTACGCCTCGCTTCTCAACGGTCTCCTCGCCGATACCCCCGCGCCGGTGGAGAAGGCATGGCGCGATTTACCGGAAAATTTCCGCGAGCTTGTCGTCAACGGCTCGGCAAAAAGAAACATCTCGATCGCCATCGGCGCGAACCGCACTTCGACTAAGCCCTTTGAGGGCGTTCTCGCACAACTCGTTCACCTCTACGAAACCACCAAAAGCGAATTTTCCCGCAAGCGCCTCCGGCTTTTTCAAGGCAAGCGGGTGTGCCGCGTCTGCGAGGGAGCCCGACTGCGCCCCGAGATTCTTGCCGTCACGCTCGCAACAAAGTCCGGCGTAGAGTTAGGCATTCAGGCTGTTTGCGGCCTCACAATTCAGGAGGCGGCGGATGTCATGGCGAACCTGCAGCTCTCCGAGAGTGATGCCGTCATCGTAAAAGATGTGCTGCGCGAGGTCCGGCAGAGGTTGCATTTTCTCAACGAAGTAGGTCTCGACTACCTCCAACTCAACCGCGAGAGCGGCTCGCTTTCTGGCGGCGAGGCTCAGCGCATAAGGCTCGCCACACAAATCGGCTCGGGACTTTCGGGCGTCCTCTATGTTCTCGACGAGCCAAGCATCGGACTCCACCAGCGCGACAACGACCGTCTCATCCAAACCCTCCGCAACCTTCGCGACCTCGGGAATTCTGTGATCGTGGTGGAACATGATGAAGATACGATCCGCGCGGCCGACCACATTCTTGACATTGGTCCAGGAGCAGGCCCGCGCGGCGGTCAACTCGTCGCTCAGGGCACCCTCGACGACATCCTCCAAAGCGAACAGTCCCTCACCGCACAATACCTCAAAGGCACCGTGCGTATTCCCGTCCCAAAACAGCGCACCGCTCCACGAAAGACGGGCGCAGCCGAAGGCGAGATCGGTGATGGCTGGCTCCGCGTTCAAGGCGCGACGGAAAACAACCTGAAAAATATTAACGCCGCATTCCCCGTGGGGTGTCTCACTTGCGTCACCGGTGTTTCCGGCAGCGGAAAGTCCACCCTCGTCAATGACATCCTCCGTATTGCCCTTGAGCGGGACTTGCACCGCGCAAAAGCGAGACCTGGAGCCCATCGATTGATCACCGGCATCGAGCAATTCGACAAGGTCGTTGTCATCGACCAAAGCCCCGTTGGCCGCACGCCCCGCTCGAACCCCGCAACCTACACCGGCGCGCTCGGTCCAATCCGTGACCTCTTCAGCGAACTCCCTGCCTCCCGCGTGCGCGGCTACGACTCGGGACGATTTTCCTTCAACAACAAAGGCGGCCGTTGCGAACACTGCCAAGGTGATGGCTTCATCCGGATCGAAATGCACTTCCTCGCCGATGTCTATGTAGAGTGCGAGATCTGCCACGGCCGCCGCTATAATCGCGAGACGCTCGAGGTAACCTACAAGGGAAAAAACATCGCCGATGTCTTGGAAATGACGGTGGATGACGCCGCGCGCTTTTTCCGCCATGTGCCCACGCTTTGCGCGAAGCTCGAAACGATGCAGGATGTTGGCCTCGGCTATCTTCGGCTTGGCCAATCCGCCACCACGCTTTCCGGCGGTGAAGCCCAGCGCCTCAAACTTTCCGCCGAACTTTCGAAGCGAGCCACTGGACGCACGATTTACCTCCTCGACGAGCCAACGACCGGCCTGCACTTTGCCGACATTCACAAGCTTCTCGAAGTGCTCATGAAACTTCGAAACGCCCGAAACACCCTCATCGTCATAGAGCACAACCTCGAGGTCATCAAATGCGCGGACTGGATCATCGACCTCGGACCCAATGGAGGCTCTGGTGGCGGTCGTATCGTCGCGGAGGGCACGCCCGAGCAGGTCGCCCATGTCAAAGAGAGCGAAACAGCCCGCTACCTCGCCAAATATCTCAAATCATGAAACGCCTCTGGCCGCTTTTCCTCAGTCCCATCCTTGCTCACGCCGCCCCGCTCGATGAAGCCCGCGCCGCTCTCGACAACGGATTCCCTCAGGTTGCACTGGTAAAAATAGAGCAGCAAATCCCCTTCATCGGATCCCCCGGTGCGGATTCCGAAGCGAACCTTCTTTATGCCCGCGCGTTGATCGAAGCCGGTCAATCCGACGCCGCTGCAGCCCTCATCACTTCCTCCGAAATTCCTTCCGGTCCGGCCCGCGATTTTTGGCTCGCACAGGCTTTCGCAGCCAATGGAGACTGGCTTAAGGCCTCCCAAAGATATGACAGCGCGGCGCGCGTTTCAAATTTTGAATTTCAAAAGGAGGCTACCATCGGCAACGCCCGCATGCTGAAAAATCTTGGCAAACTCGAGGAGGCCGCTTCCGCATTGGCACCTGCCGCCGACTGGCCAACTTGCACAATCAAATTCTCCGCCCTTTTAGATCTAGCGGAAATCCAGCTTGATCAAAAAAAACTGACTGCCGCCCGCGCGTGCCTTGAGAGCATTCCAACCGAGAGCACCTTCCAGAACTCCCGCAAAACCATCCTCCTCGCAAAAGCCGCCGCGCAGGAGGAGAATGACGACCTTGTTCTCAGCCTTCTGGCATCAATGATTCCAGTCAATGCGGACATGGCGGTCTCAGCCATCACCCTACAGGCCACAGCCTTTCAGCGCCTGTCGAGGAATGCCGAAGCCGAGACCCTGCTCGAGGAGTTCATCGCCACCCACCCCTCCGTGCCAGGACTCAAGAAGGTCTTCGCCTCACTCGATGAAATCTACTCGGGTGCGACAAGCCCGTCCTCGAGCGAACTCAAACGCTGGTCTAGCGATCCGGATCCCAACTTGCGTCAAAAGCTCGCCACCTACTACCTCGCCCGTTTTGAAGCCCGCCAGAAAAGCCCTGAAACTGCGCTGCCCCTCCTGGAACGCCTTGCATCCGATCCCGCATCGAACCCTCTTGCTCAGGAAACGCTCTTCGAACTTGCCGCCCTCCGCATTCGTTTAAACCGGAACGACGAGGCCCTCTCACTCCTCCCTCCCGCAGGCACCTCGCCCCACACGGATTTCCTGCGCGGGCTCGCCCTCTCACGGAAAGGCGACCACGCTGCCGCTTCGGCCGCCTTCACATCCGCTGCCGCAAATTCCGATCTCACCGAGTCCGCCCTTTTCAATGCCGCTCTCTGCCAACTTTTCGCCGGGATCACGCCAAATACCGCCCTTGCGGAACTCGACAAAAAATTCCCGTCTAGTCCCCGCATTCCAGCCTTCCGTATGCAGGAAGCCTTCCACCTAGCCCGCCAAGGCGATCCCCGCACCGAGTCCACCCTCCAGGCTCTCGCAAGATCGCCCGTTCCAGGCATCGCATCCCGCGCAAGCCTCGCCCTCGCCGAGTGGAAATACCAGCAACTCGACTACCTAGGAGCGGATGCCGAACTCCGGCGCATTTCTACCCAGGCTGAACCCGCGCGGGAAGCTGCGCTCAAGGTTTTCCTCACCGATGATGGCAACCCCTCCAATATAGAAAAAGCCATCGTTACGGCGCGAACTTTTCTCGGCGCCTATCAGAACACCGACCCTGAAGCATCCGTAAGAATGAAGCTCGGCGAACTTCTCTACCGCCAAGGGGATTTTGCCACGGCCCGCGTCGAACTCGAAACTCTTGCCCGAAAATTTCCCGACAGCGAATACGACGAACCAGCCCTCTTCCTCGCAGCCCAATCCGTTTCCCGCATACCCTCCGCCACCGCGCCAGACGAGGCCATTTTGCTCTTCGAGGAAGTCGCCAGCGCCAACGGACCTCTCGCCGCCGAGGCCCGCTTGGAACAGGCCTCGCTCATCGCGGCCCAAGGCAAACCACTCGAGGCAAATCTCGTCCTCGACAAGATCCTCACGTCAAATCCCCCTCCCGACACACAAGCCACTGCGATCATCGAGAAGGGTAAAAACCTCTACTCCCTCGGTGACAAAGACCCCGCCAACTACCGCGCCGCCATCGAAGTCTGGAAACAAATCGCAGCTGAGCACGCCACCAACCCCGCTTGGCGCAACGAGGCCCTGACCCGCATCGGCACCGCCCTCGAGAAAACTGGCGACCTCAATACCGCCGTCGCCACCTACTACGATGTCTTCAAACCTACCGGACAGCCCCCCACCGAGTTCTTTTGGTTCTACAAAGCTGGATTCGCAGCTGCCCGCATCCTCGAGTCCACCCAGAAATGGCCCGAAGCCATCCGCGTTTACGAAACCCTCGGCGCAACCGATGGCCCCCGCGCCCTCGAAGCCAAAAACCGCATCAAGCAACTTCGCCTCGAACATTTCCTCTGGGATGGCGAATAGGGCCCTGCGCGCTCAACATCATCCGCTGAAAAAGCGTATAGCACGCAGGCTTCAAAAAAAAACGGGGCAATGACCCCATGGTGACATAGTCGTTCAATGGCCAAGTTTGATCATCGCGCTCCAACACGCGCGGTCATCAAACATATGAAACCGATTCAAAAATTTCCGATCCTTGCCGCAGCGCTCATCGCCTTCGCCATACTCTGCTGCACATCCCAAACAAGCCAAGCAACCGAGCACATGCCACCCGCCGAAATGCCAAAGTGGTGTGCAGACATGGTCAAAATGCATGAAGGATTTTTAAACCTCCTCAAAACCCAAGACGCCGAACTGGCCACCCAAGCCGAGAAAATGAAATCCGCGCCCGAAGACCAAAAAAACCAAGTCATAGAGGCAACTCTCCTCCTCATGATCCAACAACAAGCAGCTCAACACTCCGAAATGGAGAAAATGGTCGTCCAAATGAAAGACAAAATGGGCAAAAACGAACGCTCGATGATGAAGAAGGAGGAGTAAATCGTATCAACGCCCCCGACAAGGCGCTTTGCCCATCGAAAAACATACCGGCGTTGCCGGAGTCCAAGAAAGTGGATTTGGCTTACGGCGCGTCGCCACGCGGCGGTGGGCGTTGACCGTAATCGCCCGAGCGGTCTTGTTTTTTCAACTCCTCGAGCTTCTGCTGCTGCTCTGGGCTGAGGATCGCCCTCAATCTCACAAGGAGAGCGAATCGGACGCGCTTGAGCTCGGATTCCGCAAGCATCAATTTGTCGAACTGGGCTATAATTTGTTTTTCGTCTGGTGCATCGGCATGAACCAGCGAATCGAGAGCCTCCTCCTCGGCACTCAATTGCCATTGTAGTTCGGTGAAGCGCGGCATGTCTTTGCGCATTTCCTCGCGGATCGTGCTCTGTTGCTCGGGCGTGAGGTTGATCGCCTTCTGATTCCGCATGACAAGTTCCGGTGGGAAAAAAGCGCGTCCTATTTTGTCGCCACCGGGAGGCCTGGGATCAGGTCCCATCGGCCCGTCTGGCGGAGGCGGTGGTTGCTGCGCGTTTGCGATATAGATGCAGGCTAGGAAGACAGAGAGGATGGGGTATTTCATAGATTTTGATTTTTACTGGGGCCGGAGGAAAGCGGTGCGGATTCGAAGAGCAGGTCGCTGGATGTCGAAAGCGAGACGCCGATACCGGGAGTATTTTCGGCAAGTATGGTATCCGATGAGGCAGTCCAGTCCGAGATCACTGCCCACTGCTCGATCTCTGCCGCGGTGTGTGTTTCGTTTTTTGGGATGACGGAAAAGGCAAGCAATGCGGCCGCCACAAGAAGAGCGGCTGCCAAGGCGAAGGGCATCCATCCAAATGCGGGCGAGGCCTTAGGTGATGCCTCCTGCTTGCGGAGCACGCGCTGAAAGCCCGACATGTTAATCGCGTCCTGCTGCCTGGCTTCGCCGAAGAGTTTTTTGAGTGTGTGGTCAGTCATGGAATTGTCCCGTTAGTTTGAGAAGTTGTCCGAGCTGCTTCTTGGCGCGGTCGTAGTGTGTGCGGGCCGAGCCGAGGGAGACTCCCATTGCCTTGGCTGAGGCCTCAACTGTGAGGTCTTGGTAGAAAACGAGGTGAAGGATTTCCTGCTGACGACGCGGGAGTTTGGCCAGCATGGTGCGGAAGAGCTCGATGCGTTCCGAGCCCTGAAGCGCCTCGCCATTGTCAGCAGGTTGGCAATCTTTCTCGTGCTCTTTTTGATAGCTACCCAGCCGGAGAAATCGGATCCAGTTACGGCGTCTCTCGCTGGCTGCCGTATTGCGAATGACCGCAAAAAGCCAAGTCTTGAAAGCCGCACGCCCGTCGTAGCGCGCCCGGCCTTCCAAGATTTTCTGGTAAACAGTTTGTAAGATATCCTCCGCATCGGTGGGGTTCGAGGAACAGCAACTCAAGGCCCAGCCGTAACTCATGGCATGGTGCTGCTCGAGGGCATCGCGCAGCCTTGAGTCATCCACAAGGCTGGACTGCGTCTCTTGCAGTTCATCGTTCATGGCATTTGTCGCGTCTCAACGCTGTTTATATGACGGGGAATTTTCAAAAAATTTCAGGGGCTGATTTTCTTTGTCATATAAGCGCATTCGGCAAGCGACGAAGAGGAGAAAGCAATACCGGGCGCAAATGTTCGGGATGCTTAAAAAAATCAACCCCTCGATAAAAATGAACAAGACAACTCTTCTTGGCAGCCTCTCTGCCTTAGTGCTCGCCGCCGCGCCTTTCGCGCAGCTTGCAGCCCAAACAACAGCCGCCCCACTTCGGATCGGCGATCGTGTGCAAACGGTGAAGCCCTCACCCGTTTGGAACAATCCCCCCACCGCCGGTGAAGTTGTGGGCAACCAGCCAGCTCAATCTCCAGGCGCCCTCACGGCAGGCCCTGTCCGTGCCGGAGACTCGTGGTGGTGGCAGGTGAATTTTAACTCCGGCGCGGATGGCTGGATTGCGGAGCGCCAGATTCGAAATCCGCAAGGGCAGGCTCCCGGTCCCCACCTGAGTCCGAGTGCTCCAGCGCCAAGGCCCTCAGCAGTGGATGCTGTCGCGGATGTCCAACCGGCGGGCAACAGCACGGTGGATATGGCAAGTGTCGTTCTGCGTGGAAAAGTGACGCCGGATGTTTACGCAGCGCCTCTGGTTTCCTTTTCGCTCAATGGCAAAAAGGTCCCACTTGATAAGGACGGCCGCTTCAGCCTGCCAGTGACGCTTGTTCCCGGCGCGAACAAGTTCACTCTTGAAGTGAACACGCCGAATCCCCGCCAGCACGCGAACCAGATTTCCGCCTATCTCGATGGCTCGGTCATCTATGGATCCGATGCCACGCGCGCCGCTGCCCTGCGGACCTTCAGCGGAGGAAAACTGAAGACCAGCGATGGAAACCTCATGCCGCTGAACACTACTGGCCTCGCCAATGCCAATGACGCCCACATTTTTCCAAACAACCAGATGTTCCTCAGCGGCGATGTGCGGGCTAATGAAAATGTCGAACTGAGCGCCATCCACACGCTCTTCCTCCGCGAACACAACCAAATCGCCAGCGCCATCGCTGCGGCAAATCCCTCATTCACTGATGAGCAGGTCTTTCAAAATGCGCGCCGTATCGTAGTCGGAGAGCTTCAAGTGATCACCTACCGCGAGTTCCTGCCCGCGCTCCTGGGACCCAAGCCTCTGCGTTCTTATGACGGCTACAAACCCGATGTGAATCCCGGCATCGCGACAGAGTTCTCCACGGCGGCCTACCGCATCGGCCACACGCTCATCAATGACGATGTCGAGCTACTGGACAACGATGGCAACGAGATCGAGGAAGCCCTTGAGCTAGCGGAGGCGTTCTTCAACCCCTC
>Ga0114968_10001954_pt1 | contig 15875 bp, 14 predicted proteins | sample M_130807_EF_Meta_FD_87020 | JGI IMG/M metagenome (GOLD analysis project Ga0114968, IMG submission 87020) | Freshwater microbial communities from Lake Montjoie, Canada to study carbon cycling - M_130807_EF_MetaG | ecosystem: Environmental > Aquatic > Freshwater > Lake | place: Lake Montjoie...
CTTCATGCGCGCCGGTCATGCTGACCTCCAGATCCTTGACCAAGCCGTCGTCCAGACCGTAAATCCAGCCATGGACGGTGACTTTTTGGCCTCGGCTCCAGGCGTCTTGCATCACGTTAGACAAAGCAACGTTGCCCACTTGCTCGATCACGTTCATCTCGCACATCACGGACTCGAGCTCCGCCTGTGGCAAATGGTTCAGGCGCTGGCGGTGGCGCAGGCGCACGTCTTGTACATGGCGCAGCCAGTTGTCAGCCAGGCCCACTCGGGTGCCGCGGGTGGCCGCCAGCACGCCACCGCAGCCGTAATGGCCCACGACCATGATGTGCTCGACCTTGAGCGCATCCACCGCGTACTGAATCACCGACAAGGCATTCAGGTCGGAATGCACCACCACGTTGGCCACGTTGCGGTGGACAAAGACCTCGCCAGGATCGAGCCCGGTAATCTGATTGGCCGGCACTCGGCTGTCGGAGCAACCAATCCACAGGTATTTGGGGGATTGCTGGTTGGCCAGGCGACTGAAATAGGACGGATTCTCCTGCTGCATGCGTGCAGCCCAAGCCCGGTTATTGTCAAAAAGATGCTGAAGTGATTTGCTCATACGCATATTTTCGCAGGGCTGCGATAACCTCAGCGGGTTTCGGAAAACAATTCGCGGCCAATCAGCATCCTTCGGATCTCGCTGGTACCGGCGCCAATTTCGTACAGTTTGGCGTCGCGCCACAAACGGCCCAGCGGATAGTCGTTGATGTAGCCGTTACCGCCAAAAATCTGCACACCTTCACCGGCCATCCAGGTGGCTTTTTCTGCCGTCCACAAAATCACGGAAGCGCAATCTTTGCGCACTTGGCGCACGTGTTCGGCGCCCAGAAGGTCCAGGTTTTTGGCCACGGTGTAGGCGAAAGAGCGACCGGCCTGCAGCACGGTGTACATATCGGCCACTTTGCCCTGGATGAGTTGGAACTCGCCGATGCTTTGACCAAACTGCTTGCGGTCATGGATGTAAGGGATGACGTTGTCCATCACAGCCTGCATGATGCCCAGGGGCCCGCCGCTGAGCACGGCGCGCTCATAATCCAAGCCACTCATCAGCACCTTGGCGCCGTTGTTCAGGCCCCCCAGAATATTCTCGGCCGGCACTTCGACGTTGTTGAACACCAATTCACCGGTGTGGCTGCCGCGCATACCCAGTTTGTCGAGCTTTTGCGCGATGCTGAATCCTTTCATGCCCTTTTCGATCAGAAAGGCCGTCACGCCGCGCGCCCCGAGCTCGGGTTCGCTCTTCGCGTAGACCACCAGAGTGTCTGCATCGGGGCCGTTGGTGATCCACATCTTGCTGCCGTTGAGCAGGTAGTAGCCGCCTTTGTCCTCGGCTTTGAGCTTCATGCTCAGCACATCAGAACCCGCGCCGGGCTCGCTCATGGCCAAAGCGCCCACATGCTCGCCGCTGATCAGCTTGGGCAAGTATTTGGCACGCTGCTCGCTTGTGCCGTTGCGCTTGATCTGGTTCACGCACAGGTTGGAGTGCGCGCCGTAGGAGAGACCCACGCTGGCAGAGGCGCGCGAGATCTCCTCCACCGCGATCATGTGCGCCAAGTAGCCCATGTTGGCACCGCCGTACTCCTCGCCTACGGTGATGCCCAATACGCCCAGCTCACCCATCTTGCGCCACAGGTCCATCGGGAACTGGTCGTTGCGATCGATCTCAGCTGCACGGGGCGCGATTTCAGCTTGCGCAAAGTCGTGCACTGCATCGCGCAAGGCGTCTATCTCTTCACCGAGTTGAAAATTCAGGCCAGGCAGAGTGTTCATGCGTTTCTCCATTCAGTGTGTTTTTGTATCAATACGTTTGGGGCACGGGCACCAAGGTTTGCTGCATCACAGCGCAAACCGATTCTTTGCCGTTTAGATTCAAATGCACTACCTGCGCCGCGATGTCCGCCAAAGTGCCCATGGCGCCAGCATGAAATGCCCCTTGCTGCTGGGCCATTTTGTCACCGTAGGCAAGCGCCACCTCGACACAACCGGGCTCGACCCGCAGCAAGCGAGCCTCTAGATGCCGCATCATTCCCTGGCGTGCAAAGCTTTGAGAGACACGTTCAAACAAGGCGCAAGGGACAACGGAAAAGGACATGTCGGCAAATCGGAAAAAATAACAATCAACACTGACTTTAATTGACGTTTACGTAAACGTCAATTAGTTCTTAGCATCGGATTCATTTCTTTGTGGACAGCTTTTCAGCCTTGGACAGCAAAACACGGGCTTCTTTTTCATGTGTTTTCACCTCATCCATCGTGACCTGTAAGTCGGCCATTTGCGACTCCAATTGCTGGCGATGTCCCGCCAGTATGACTAAGAATTTTTTCAATTGTGGCCCCGTGTCACGAGGACTGTCATACATATCAATCAGGTCTTTGGCTTCTGTGAGCGACAAGCCCAATCGCTTGGCACGCAGGGTCAGTTTCAGTCGCGTACGGTCCCTTGCAGAATAGATGCGGTTACGTCCTCCGGGACCGTTGCGCTCAGGCTCGAGCAAACCCATGTCTTCATAAAAACGAATGGCGCGCGTGGTCAGATCAAACTCTTTGGACAGATCGCTGATCGAGTAGGTGTTGGCCATAAGTTGATGAGTAGTTGCGGGTTCAGCGCACGCTGGCGACAGCCTCTCGGGGATAACCGCGCCTAGAATGCATGGATGTTGACGTTTACGTTAACGTCAACTCTGAGCGAATGCTAACCGATTAATGTCCGTTTCCCAAGGCCCCTATGAGTTCTGCCGCACTTGAATCCGCATTGACCTTTCCCTTGTCCGAGCAACTCCCGACCGCAGGCAAAACTTTGGAAGTTGCACCAGGGATACTCTGGGTTCGCATGGGCCTTCCTTTTGCCCTAGACCACATCAATCTTTGGCTGGTTCGCGACGCCTTGGAGGGGCCAGAGGGTTTGCGCCAAGGCTGGACCGCGATCGATTGCGGCATTCACAATGACGCTACGCACCGCGATTGGGAGCAGGTGTTTGCCACTGCACTGCAAGGCCTTCCTGTTTTGCGCGTACTGGTCACCCATATGCACCCCGATCACATGGGGTCGGCAGACTGGATGTGCGAAAAATGGAAAGCACCATTGTGGATGAGCAGCACCGAATACCAGTCGGCCCAAATGGCCACACATGGCCTGTCCAATTTTGCCAGCGATTTGACGCACAGTTTTTTTGTGCACCATGGCTGGTCCGACCCGGATGCGGTGCGCGATGTCAATGCACGACAGAATGACTATGCCGGTATGGTGCCCCAAATTCCGAACCGCTATCGCCGATTGATGGGGGGACAAACTTTCAATATGGGTGGTGCGGCTTGGCGCTGTATTGCGGGTTACGGTCACTCACCAGAACACATGGCTTTGTATTGCGCTGATCAACACATTTTGATCAGCGGTGACATGGTGTTGCCCAAAATATCCACCAATGTCAGCGTCTACGCACAAGAGCCGGAAGGGAATGCTTTGCAGCAATTTTTAGACTCACTGGATGCGTTTCAAGACTTGCCTGAAGAGACCCTGGTCTTGCCCTCGCATGGACGGCCTTTCAAGGGTTTACATACCCGGATTGGCCAACTGCAGGACCATCACAAAGAAAGGCTCGCCGATGTGCTCGGCGCTTGCAAAGAAAAGCCCCAAAGTGCCCATGACACGTTGCCGATTTTGTTCAAGCGAAAATTGAATTTTCATCAAACCACCTTTGCGATGGGTGAGGCTGTAGCCCACTTGCACTTACTTTGGCACAACGGTCAGGTCAAGCGCACTTTAGACCCCGATGAGGTCTACCGATTTGCAGCCCTGTGATCACCACTCTGCCAAAGATTCGGTTTTGAGGCGTTTCCTGCGTTCCGCGTAGTCGGGCATGACAGAACGGACCGTTTCCCAAAACTGCGCGCTGTGGTTCATCACACGCAAGTGCGAGAGCTCGTGTGCCACGACGTAATCAATTTCGCTGGGGCTGACATGAATCAGGCGCCAGTTCAATCGAATGGCGCCATCGATACCGGCGCTTCCCCAGCGTGTGCCGGCATTGGACAGACTGAGTTTTTTCCATTCCACGCCAAGCAATGGCGCAAAATGGTTCAGTCGGGCCTCAAACAACTCACGTGCCTGCCGCATCAACCAAGCTTGTACACAGTCTCTGATTTGCGCGGCATTGGCGTTCGCCGAGACACCAATACGCAACACATGCGTATCTCCAGTGATCAACTGGGCACTGCCTTGCGCGGGATCGATGCACAACTGCACTGGCTTGCCCAGGTAGGCAAACTGTGCCCCATCGTGCCAAGCCACCCGGGTGTGTTCACGCTGGTGGTATTGCTCTTGCGACTCAGACAGTTTGCGCAAAACCCAACTGCTTTTTTCCAGTAGCGCGGCGTCCACTTCTTTGAGTGACACCCATTTAGGGGCTCTCACCACCAAGCCATCGGGCCCGATGCTAAAGCCAATGGTTTTGCGTTTCGCTCGCGCAAAGGCGTAACCGATGCGGACGCCCTCAAACACCACGGTACGGTTGGCCTGTGGATGCGCAAACCGAACAGGGCTCAGGGCCTTTGCATCCTGGGGTGCAGGCGCAAGCGGCTCTGAAATGGAAGGCTCAGAGTCGAAAAAATCCAAAACAAACTGAAACGGTGATCGCATGTCGCGAGCGCTTTCAGATGTAGGCCTCGGGATCGAGTCGCCGCATTTCAGACTCTATCCAAGCTTGAACTTCTTGCATTAATTCTTCGGGCTCACGGCCCTCGCTGGCGATGGCTTTGCCAATTGAGATGTCCACCACGCCCGGCTTTTTGATGAAAGCTTTGGTCGGCCAACATTTGGCCGAGGTCACCGCAATAGGGATGACGGGCACGCCCGCTTCAATCGCCAACCGGGTTCCCCCCGTTTTATAGGTCCCCACCTGTCCACGGGGTATGCGGGTGCCTTCAGGGAACATGATGACCCAGACGCCCTCACCCATCAATCGCTTGCCTTGGGTGACGACCTTGGCAAAAGCTTGCGAACGCTGACCCCGGTCAATGTGAATCATGTCCATGCGCGCCATCGCCCAGCCAAAAAATGGCACGCGCAGCAGCTCTTTTTTGAACACATAGGCCAAAGGATGCGGCATCAATGCGGGCATGACAAAAGTCTCCCAAGTGGATTGGTGTTTGACCAACAGAACGGCAGGATCTTTAGGGCCTGTTGGCAAATTTTCCATGCCCGTCACGCGGTTTTGAATACCTAAAATAAAGGTGCCACTGCCCACCGCCAGCTTCAACCATCTCGCGCAGATCCAGTAAACCTGTGTGCTACTGACGAAGTAAGAAGCGAGCACAACGAACAACGCCCAAGGAATCACGGTGAGGATCAACCATAAGACGTGAAGAACAGATCGAATCAGGTTCATGCGCTCAGCCAATGCGTTGCAAACGCATTCAAGTCTTGGTGCATTCGGGTTTGAGCGGGAAAGTCGGCAGGCAAACTTTGTCCGCGCAAACACTCAGATTGACCAGTCAAGACCAGATGCGGCACACACCCCCCCGCTAAAGCCGCCTGCATGTCACGCAAGCTGTCACCAACATAGGCCACACCGGCCAGCGACATGCCATACCGTTCAGCAATTTGCTCCAACAAGCCAGGCAGGGGTTTGCGGCACGCACAGCCTTCGTCAGGTGTATGAGGGCAATAAAAGACCGCATCAATTCGACCGCCCAGCAAGGTCAACTGTTTATGCATCCGCGCATGAATCGCATTCAGTGACACCACATCAAACAAGCCCCGTCCCAGCCCCGACTGATTGGTGGCCAACACGACGTGATAACCCGCATGGTTCAGGCGTGCAATCGCTTCAAGCGCACCAGGTATCGGATGCCACTCTTCAGGCGATTTGATGTACTCGTCGCTGTCGATGTTGATCGTGCCGTCACGGTCGAGAATGACAAGTTTGATGCTCATGGCAAAAATCCAGTTTTCAAGAAGCTAGACGCGACAAATCAGCCACACGGTTCATCGCCAAGTGAAGCGACTTGAGCAAGCCCAGGCGGTTCATTCGCAGGTCCATTTCTTCGGCGTTGACCATCACGTCATCAAAGAAGGCGTCGACCGGCGAACGCAGCGCGGCCAGGCTCTGCAGGCTAGAGGTGTAGTCACCCGCCTTGAACTGCGCCTCGGACTCTGGGACCAACTTTTGCATGACAGCATAAAGGTTCTTCTCGGCTTCTTCCTGAAAAAGTGCCGGGTTGACATGCGCGTCCACCTCGCCGGCTTTCTTGAGGATATTTCCGATGCGCTTGTTGGCCGCGGCCAGTGCCGGGCTTTCAGGCAGGGCAGCGAAGGCGCGCACGGCCGACATGAACTGGCTGACCTGGCTCAGACGCCCTGGACGCAAGGCCATGACGGCGTCGACTTCCTGTGCGCTGAAACCTTGCTCGCGCAAGCTTCCGGCTAGGCGGTCGTAGATGAAATCGATCAGGGCTTCAGAGCCACCTGTGATCTTGTCACCAAAAACCGTTGCAGAAATGGCCAGCAACTCGGGCAAACCCAAGGCCACGTCTTTTTCGATCAGCATGCGGATCACGCCTAAAGCATGGCGACGCAGTGCGAACGGGTCTTTGTCGCCGGTGGGCACGTTGCCGATGCCGAACATGCCGATCAGCGTTTCGAGCTTGTCGGCCAAAGCCACCACCAGACCGACGGGGTTGCGGGGCAACTCGTCGCCGGAAAATCGAGGTTTGTAATGATCTTCAATGGCTTCAGCCACATCCTGGCTCAGGCCATCGTGGCGGGCGTAGTAGCCGCCCATGATGCCTTGCAACTCAGGGAATTCTCCGACCATGTCGGTCAGCAAATCAGTCTTTGCCAGACGCGCGGCCTGCGCGGCTTGCGCTGCGAAAACATCACCACGTTCGTCATTGCCCAATTGCTGGCCCAAAGCCTTGGCAATCCCTTCGGCAATCGCACAGACGCGTGCCATGCGCTCGCCCTGTGTGCCTAGCTTGTTGTGGTACACCACTTTGGACAGGCCTTCGACACGCGATTCGAGTGTTTTTTTGCGGTCTTGATCAAAGAAGAATTTGGCGTCTGCCAAGCGCGGGCGCACCACGCGCTCGTTGCCACCGATCACGGCTGATGCATCGTCTGGCGTGATGTTGCTGACCACCAAAAACTGGTGCGTCAACTTGCCTGCAGCGTCCAGCAACGGGAAGTATTTTTGATTGGCCTTCATCGTGAGAATCAAGCACTCTTGCGGCACATCGAGGAACTGCTTTTCAAATTCGCAGATCAACACATTGGGACGCTCGACCAGGGCGGTCACTTCGTCGAGTAAAGCATCATCGTCAATCGGCTGGAGCGCAGCGTGCGACTTGCCATCCTTGCCGCCACCGGCTTTGGCCGCAGCAGCATGGAGCTGGCGCACGATCTTGGCGCGGCGCTCCGCGAAGCTGGCTATGACCGAACCATCGCGCTTGAGCACTTCGTCGTACTGGTCGGCATGCGGCACCACCACGGTGGGCAGCTTGGCCTCAAAGCGGTGGCCTTTCGTGCTGTTGCCTGCGGTCAAACCCAGCGTTTTGACGGGTACCACAGTGCTGCCATGCAGCGCGATCAGGCTGTGCGCGGGGCGAACAAAATTCACGCTGCTCCAGCCGGGCAAAAAGTTCTCGATGCCGCAGTCGGTCTCCAACTGGTACTGCATGACTTTGGGAATCGGCAATTTGGCCAGCGCTTCGTCGAGCGCCTTTTGCAGACCCGTAGACAAGGTCGCGCCCTTGACCACGCTGTCATAGAACAAGGCTTCGGCTTTGCCATCAGGTTGCCGCTTGAGCGCGGCCACGGTGGCCGCCATGTCGCTCACATCGGCGCCCAGTGCTTGCAGTTTTTTGAGTAAGGCCGGCGTGGCGTTACCAGCTGCGTCAAGGCCCACAGCCACCGGCATGAGCTTTTGTTGTATGGGCTTGTCAGCCGCCTGTGTCAGCACGCCCGTCACATGCGCGGCCAGGCGGCGGGGTGAGGCGAAAGCGGTGACCACCGCGTCGGCTGCAACCAGGCCCTGGGCCTTGAGCTCTTCAGCCAGGACAGCCGAAAACGCAGATCCCAACTTGTTGAGTGCCTTGGGCGGCAGTTCTTCGACAAACAATTCAACCAGCAAATTTTGGACAGACATATCGTTCTCCCTCACGCGGCTTTCTTGGGCATTTGCGCAACCCATTCACGCGGAGCCATCGGGAAGCCCAGACGTTCGCGGCTTTCGTAATAACTCTGCGCCACGCTGCGGGCGAGATTGCGGATGCGGCCGATGAAAGCGGCGCGCTCGGTCACGCTGATCGCGCCACGCGCGTCCAGCAAATTGAAGGTGTGCGCGGCCTTGAGCACTTGCTCGTAGGCGGGCAACGCCAAGTGCTGGACGATCAGGTTTGATGCTTGTTTTTCGTGCGCGGTAAAAGCAGTGAACAGAAAGTCCACGTCCGAGTGCTCAAAGTTGTAGGCCGATTGTTCCTGCTCATTTTGCAGGTACACGTCGCCGTAGCTCAGGCTGTCGGTCCACTTGAGGTTGTAGACGTTGTCAACCTCCTGCAAGTACATGGCCAATCGCTCTAAGCCATAAGTAATCTCGCCGGTGATCGGTTTGCAGTCAATGCCGCCCACCTGCTGGAAGTAGGTGAACTGCGTCACCTCCATGCCGTTCAACCACACCTCCCAACCCAGGCCCCAAGCGCCCAGGGTGGGGTTTTCCCAATCGTCTTCGACAAAGCGAATGTCGTTCTTTTTTAAGTCAAAACCCAGCGCTTCCAAAGAGCCCAAGTACAACTCCAAGATGTTGCTGGGGGCAGGCTTCAAGACCACCTGGTATTGGTAGTAGTGCTGCAGGCGGTTGGGGTTTTCGCCGTAGCGGCCGTCTTTAGGGCGGCGGCTGGGCTGCACATAGGCTGCCTTCCAAGGCTCAGGGCCGATGGCGCGCAAAAACGTGGCGGTATGGCTGGTGCCGGCACCGACTTCCATGTCGTAGGGCTGAAGCAAGGCGCAACCCTGGGCATCCCAGTACTGCTGTAATTTGAGAATGATTTGCTGAAAGGTCAACATGAACGGGGGCTTGGGCTTTCAAGGGCTCGCGGCCTGAATGTATGAGGAGCAACCTGAAGTCGTGTAAACAAGGCTTACGGACGTGCAGAGGAATAAACAGTCATTTTAAGGTGCAACCGAGTGCTTGAAGTGGCAGTTCGGCTTTACTGCGCTTGTGTGGACTCGTTGGCTGTCCCGCAATGGCGCCGTGGCGGCTTCAGAGGTGTCGATGCGCACGCCCTCGCGTTGTCCAAAGACAGACCCAAAGGCATATTATCCACAAGGGCGTTAAGCCCCATCGCCCTGCCCACCAAGCGAACGGCGTCAGGCCGGATCGCCCTTCGAACGTTCCATTCAACTCTCCACGCGTAGAGCGAGATAGCTGGGCTTGAACCCGGCCGTGGTGATCGATGATGGCCGTTGCGCCGGTGTTGGTGGCTCTCAGCATAGGTCGCTGTAATTCAAGCGAGCGCATTCTTGAAATATTCAAATGTTGGTCAATGGCTACAGTGTCTCCAAACCATCCAATATTGCTCACATTCACCAACACGGTTGGCGTGAAATCCATACCCTCCCCCTGCATGTCTGCTGGCGGTACAAGCTGGGCCGCCAGTTCTTCACCAAACAGATCTTCATAACAAATATTGGGGGCCAAGCGCTGACCTTGCCAATTCAAAGTGGGCTGGTGCAAAGCGCCTCGATCGAAATTACCCAAGGGGATATTCATGAATCTCAAGAACCATTGAAAAAGGGGTGGAATGAATTCACCAAAGGGAACCAAATGATGTTTGTCATACCGGTAAGTGGCCATGTCCTTTGGCCCCAGGCTGACAACTGCATTGCTGTAACCCTGTTGCTCATTCCCCAGGGGCACGCCAACCAGAGCCAGTTGCTGTGGCGTTTGGTGATAACGCTCCACCAATGTTTGCCAATAGCCCTGCGGCAATCGATCAGGCAACAAAGGGATGGCCGTTTCGGGCGCGACCACCAATGGGGCCACATTGTCTTGCAACCGTTGTGCGTACCAAGTCAGTGCATCTTCAACCCCGCGACCTGGAATGAATTTTTCATCCTGCGCGATATTGCCTTGCAGTAAGCGCACCTGCGCATGTCCGGCACTGTGGGTCCAGTCGCCTTGTAAGTGTGTCCAAGCCCAAGGCGTTATCAGCAAAAGACACACTACGGCCATCGATTGAAGCGTTGCATACAAGGGCGACTTGCCGGAATCACCCGACATGCCCAGGCTGATGGCCATGACCAAGCCCGCCACCAATGCCCCGATGCCATAGACACCAACCCAAGGCGCATAAGCACTCAACCACCCGTCAACATGCGCGTAGCCAACAGCCCCCCAGGGGAAACCCGTGAACAATTGGCCACGCATGAGTTCCGACAAAGTCCAAAGTGCCGAAAAGCTCAATGCACCTTTCCAATGCCGATGTCTGCCCTGAATTCTCTGCATCCATCTCACCCACAGACCACAGGCGATGGCGTAATAAATCGCCAAAGCGCCCGACAAGGCCGCTACGGCACCAACAGCAAGCCAATCGGGCATGCCACCGAAGTCGTGCATGGCGATATACAACCACCAGAACGAGGCGGATAGCCAACCCCATGCGAAGCACCAACCCAAGAGCGCGCTGGATCTCAAAGAGGCCCACGGCGTTTTGCCGCCATCAGAGACCTTGATCTCTTTCACTAACAAACTGCAAAAGACTGCCATGCAAAGGGCTTGTAGCCATCCGTGTGCATGTCCGGCCCCATCGGCCAAGGCCAGAGCCTGCCCAGCCCCCAACAGCATGGCCGCCATCAGCCTTACTGTGCGCCATAAAAGCCATGCACGCTTGGGCTTGGCCATCAAGCTTTCCGGTTAACTGCTGCCGGAGATACTTTGAACCACCGCACTGCGCCGCCTTTGGTGTGCAGGACCACGAAATCAAGTCCCCCCAAAGCATGCCGCTCGCCACGTTTGGGCACGTGCCCCATTTCATGTGCAATCAGCCCGCCAATCGTATCGAAGTCATAACTCGCTTCGTCTTCTTTATGGAGTGTCAGGTTGACGCCAAAGGCTTCGGCGACCCGCGCTACGGCGGTATCACCATTGACGCGAAAACTCTTGTCAGGAAGTCCAAAAATATCGCCCTCGTCATCCACAATGTCGAATTCATCTTCGATTTCGCCCACGATTTGTTCCAACACATCTTCAATGGTGATGAGGCCGGCCGTTCTGCCAAACTCGTCTATGACAATGGCCAGATGATTGCGGTTGTCTCGAAATTGCCGCAATAAATCATTCAGGCCCTTGCTTTCAGGTACAAACACGGCCGGGCGTAACAAGGCGCGTATGTTCAATTCTGGTGCGCGCTGTAGTTTGAGTACATCCTTGGCCATCAAGATGCCGATGATGTTTTCTCGGTCACCTTCATAAACCGGGAAACGCGAGTGCGCAGTTTCAATAACTTGATGCAAAAACGCATCAAAGGGGTCATCGATTGACAGCAAGTCCATGCGGGGTGCAGCCACCATCACATCACCCGCAGTCATGTCGGCCATCCGGATCACACCTTCAAGCATGAGCCGACTTTCTGTATTGATGATGCGATTGTCTTCAGCTTCTGCAAGCGTTTTGATCAATTCATCGGTGGAGTCAGGACCGGGATGAAGAAATTCGGCAAGTTTTTGCAGGAACGTGCGCTTGTCTTTACGTTCTGATTTTCGCGCGCGGTGCGGGTCTGACACAGTCAAAATTGCAGGACATGCCGTTGTGGATACACCTGTAGGATACCGGATCGCGATGAAGCCCAGATTTCAGGCCACTTGTACGCTCAACTTGTTGTCAAGGCTGGCTTTGATGACGTGCCTTGCGAACACCTTGTCGGATCTCTTGCAAGATAGCCAAAATATCTCGAAACTGTTTAGCTTTCGCTTTGACTTGGTAGTCCACTTCAGACATTTGCTCGTTGACGATTTGCGTCACTTGACTGTCCAAATTCGCTGCTGGCAATTGCAAATAAGCTTCACTTTCACTGCCATCACGTTCCACCCGCGCGCCCGCACTTTTGGCAATGCGTAACATGGCTGAGTTTTCACTCAAGGCATGGATAAATAACATGTGCACGCCCTCGTTGCGAGCATGCACAACAGCATGATCAAACAATTTGCCCCCCAAGCCTTTGCCCCTGCTTTGGAACAAAACGGAAACACCAAACTCCGCACAAGTTGACCATTGGGGATCGATAGAAAATGCCAGATGCGCCATCGCCACCAACTCCAAGCGACGGTTGAACACCCCATAAATTTCGTCTCGCACGAAATTCATTCCCTCCACATAACGACCAATTTGCTCATCTGTCGCTGCGTACCCAAAGCGCAAATAACGGTCATGCAGATTCAGTCCGTATAAATGCCGAGCAATTTTCAAGCGATGACGCGGTGACAATTTGCGAATGGGAATCCAAGGGTGTGACAGCCCATCCTCCCCAACCAGGCGAAGTACCACTCTACGCCACCAATTGGGCGCATTCTTTCTTTCGAGGGTTGGGTCAAAGCTCACAGCTGAATACAAGGGTTTTCCCTTATTATCACACTTTGATCAAAACAGCACTGTCATGAAGCCTTCAGCCAGTCTTTTTAACTTCTGCGAGGTGATGAGGAAGCGATTTCACATTCCAATAATCATCGGATGCAAACCGCTCCGCTCAAAACTGCACAAAAGTTCAAATCCGTTCGGCAATCCAACTGATGGTTTCAGAATTTAGCAAATTGGGCAAAGTCGTCAAGGAGGCTGGCATTAAGTTGGAATGAATGTGAACCAAGTGAGTTGCAAGTTTCACGTCCAAACTGACTTAAGCAAGTAGGTGGTGGCCATCATCCAAAACGTGTCAAACTTTGATTTTGTCGCCTGAGGGACCCTTCCATACAGGCGAATGGGAATATCCCGATTACGCTCAACTAACAACAGATCACAATCAAAGCCCTTATGGAGATTTCTATGGAAAAAGTCTGGCTGGCACATTACCCACAGGGAGTTGTTCACGACATCAATCTTGCGCAGTACAGTTCTTTGACACAGCTTTTGAATCAGTCTTTTAAAGCGAACAGTCAGAGTCCTTTTTCCGTTTGCATGGACCGCTGGATGAGCTATGGCGAACTTGACCAATTGTCTGAAGCTTTAGGCAGTTGGTTTCAGAGTCAGGGCTTGTTGCCAGGCGCACGCATTGCCATCATGCTGCCTAACTTGCCGCAATTTGCAGTCACGATGGCCGCGGTTTTGCGTGCGGGCTATACCTGTGTGAACGTGAATCCACTTTACACAGCAAGGGAGCTGGAGCACCAATTAAAGGATTCCGGTGCCACGTCCATCGTGATACTCGAAAATTTCGCCCATACCTTGGCCGACGTCATTGAGCACACACAAGTCAAACACATCGTACTGACTTCATTGGGTGACTTGCTGGGCCCCTTTTATGGTCGTTGGATGACATTTGCGGTTCGCCACTTGGCCAAAATGGTGCCTGCATTTGAAATACCGTTATCTGATGGGCGTCTTGTCACTTCTTTTAAAAACGCTTTATCAGAAGGTCAGAAAAAGCCACTTCATTCGGTGACGCAAACCTTGGATGACATTGCATTTCTTCAATACACGGGAGGAACCACAGGTTTATCCAAGGGTGCCGTCTTGACGCATCGCAACGTTGTTGCGGCCATGCTGCAAGCGGAGGCCTGGTTCACCCCTGCCATCAAAGACATCGGGGACTTGCGCAAAGTCAACAGCATTGCTGCGCTTCCGCTCTACCATATTTTCGCGTTAACGCTATGCCTTTTGGCTATCCGCCAAGGCTCTCACATGACGTTGATCCCTAACCCACGAGATTTCGGAAAGTTCATTGACGTCCTGAAAAAGAGGCCCTTCCACATCATGCCTGGCGTCAACACCCTTTTCAATGCCTTGATGTTGCATCCGATGTTCAAAACGATAGATTTTTCGAACTTGCGACTGACTCAAGCCGGGGGCATGGCCGCTTCTGAGGGCACCGCAAAAAATTGGCAAGCTGCGACGGGCAGCTCCATGATTGAAGGCTGGGGGATGAGTGAAACGTGCGCAATTGGCAGCAACAACCCCGTGACACAAAAAACATTCAGCGGAGACATTGGCTTTCCTTTGCCAGGCATCGACATGGCGATCAAAGATGACAATGGCCTGACGGTAGCCCAAGGGGAGTCTGGTGAAATCTGTATCCGGGGTCCCAATGTGATGACCGGGTACTACCAGCAACCCGAAGAGACCGCCAAAGCTTTTACAGCCGATGGGTTTATGCGCACCGGCGATATAGGCATCATGGAACACAATGGCCGCTTCAAGATCGTGGACCGTAAAAAAGACATGATCATTGTCAGTGGATTCAACGTGTTTCCCAGTGAATTGGAAAACGTCATATCCACTTGCCCCGGCGTTGTGGAGTGTGCTGCCATAGGAATACCTGATGCAATGCAGGGGGAAGCCATCAAGGTGTTTGTGGTGCGCAATGACCCGCTGTTAACCGAAAAAACCTTGAGTAGTTTTTGTCATGACAATTTAACGGGTTACAAGCGGCCTAAATACATCGAATTCCGTGATGAACTGCCCAAAACGAATGTGGGGAAAATTTTGCGACGCGAGCTTAGGACTTGATTAAGCATTTGATACCCATGGATTCAACATGCGCATGGCCACAGGGTGTGCAAGTATTCGAGAGAGGGTGGTTGTCATCCAACAATATTCTGCTGAGAGATGATGTCTCCTCAGTTTTAATTGACAGCGGATACATCACCCACGCACAACAGACACTTGCACTGGTCAAACAAGCTTTAGGCGCACGGCCCTTAGATTTGCTTCTCAACACACACTTGCACAGCGATCACTGTGGTGGGAACAGACTACTTCAAGACGCCTACCCCTCACTAGAAACACGCATTCCACCAGGTATGGCTGCTGAAGTTGCTAATTGGAACGAAGATCTTTTAACTTACAAATCAACAGGTCAAATTTGTCCACGCTTTGGATTCGACAGTCTTATTGAACCGGGTACAGAATTGACTTTGGCCAGTCAAGTTTGGGAAGTGCATGCTGCGCCCGGGCATGACCCCCATTCTGTGATTCTTTACGAACCCCTGCACAGAATATTGATTTCAGCAGACGCCCTTTGGGAACATGGTTTCGGCATCGTTTTCCCAGAACTGGAAGGCGTATCCGCCTTTCAGGACGTTGCTGCAACACTGGACGTGATCGAATCCCTGAACCCGCTTTGTGTGATTCCAGGACACGGTCGACCTTTCAACGATGTTGCAACAGCACTGGCTTTTTCCCGGCGAAAACTCAATGGCTACATTCAGAACCCTGAAAAGCATGCGCTTTACGGCGCAAAAGTTCTCATCAAATTCAAACTCTTGGAGTGCGATTCAATCAGCAAGCCTCAATTCAGGGCATGGACTGAATTGAATGGGTATTTACATTCATTGCATCAACTCCAATCATCAAATCAGCCATTTCCTGATTGGGTGGATATGGTTTTAACAGAACTGGTCAAAAGCAAAGCAATGCAAATACAGGGCGAGACTCTCGCTAATATTTAAATTCAAAGCTAATTAGTGCAAAAAAAAACGCCCCACCGAGCGGTGAGGCGTTTTTCACATACAAGCCTGACGATGTCCTACTTTCACACGGGAATCCGCACTATCATCGGCGCTGAGTCGTTTCACTGTCCTGTTCGGGATGGGAAGGAGTGGGACCAACTCGCTATGGTCATCAAGCATA
>Ga0114968_10001958_pt1 | contig 15864 bp, 22 predicted proteins | sample M_130807_EF_Meta_FD_87020 | JGI IMG/M metagenome (GOLD analysis project Ga0114968, IMG submission 87020) | Freshwater microbial communities from Lake Montjoie, Canada to study carbon cycling - M_130807_EF_MetaG | ecosystem: Environmental > Aquatic > Freshwater > Lake | place: Lake Montjoie...
GGTTTGTTACGGTATGTACCGTTTACTACGCGAATTGCACTCATGGTTACTAGCCCTTTTGTGTGTTACTAAGTCTATATTATAGCAAAATTGGAATTATTGGTCAACTACGCAGAAAGTATTACTTTTTAGTAATTTCGTCTAGTTTTTGGGTGTATTCCAAGCGGTTCAGCACTAGTTGGTACATGCAATATACCAAAAGTGTAATACTTCCTACTGACAGAATCTTAGAGATTTCATCTGCGGTTAAACCTGCTAACAAAAGTTGTAAACCAACTGATACGGTACAAATCACAGCAAGGATTCCTGCTGTCTGTAATGCGGCTTTGAGTTTGATATTCATTTCGGGTTCCTTTTTTGTTTGTATGCCACTATTGTAGCAAATTGTCAATTTCCAGTCAAACACCAAAGAAAAACCCTGCACAAGGCAGGGTTATTGCAAAAGTAGTACTTTTTAGTTGGTAATACTTTGGGTTTACTTTTTAAGCACTATAAAAAGTCATTGCCACTTGGTAAGCAACCGACTCATTATCTAACAGCAACAACGAACCTGGGCCTGTGTTCATGTTGTCAGCAATGTAAAGTCTGCCATCTGGTAATGCAATCGGAGTCCAAACTGGTTGTGTGGCAAATCGTAATGTATAGAATGTGTCAGCAGAGCCTGACACTATCTGGTATGTAGCGGGATCTGTTGGCGGGGTGATTTCAACCCATTGGGCTGTGTAATTTGCCAGAGTCTCCTGGAGACAAACGCTACCGCCTGATACAGCAATAGTTATATCAGTTGACGTGGTCCATTGTCCGTGAGAATCACCGTTACCTGGTGGTACAGGCATGTCGTCTACGTTCAACTCAAATTCAACCAAACTAAATGGTGCTGAATCGTTAAAAACTTGCCCGGGAAGGGGATTCTCAGTTTGTGCTAACGAACCGGAAAACACTTGTGTGCCGCCTGCTGTGACAGTTACTTGTGCTAATGCTCCATCATCTGCCGCGACTTGGAACTCCATTTTAACTTGTTTTGTACCCATATCGGTATCTCCCTTTTGATGTATTTAGCCTAGTGCCAGTGGTTTTTTATTACAGGATCCGTCACTTGATCGGGCTTGGGCTGTCCATGAAAAATCAACAGGCTGGTTTCTGGGCCAAATTGTGTGCCCAGTCCTGGACTCTGGTGCTTGCGTGTGTAAGGATCCATGCCACCATCTAGTGCTTGCCATCGCCAACTTAGAGCCGATTTTTGTGGGAAAAAACGTCTTTGATTGGGTTTCAACACAGTAGACAAATAGTCTTGATCACCGTGATACTTTGCACACAGTTTAGGAATATCTTGTTCAGCAAACTCTGTCCAAATTTTAGCAAACTTTTCTGTGTGCCAATACATTACACTGCTATTGATACCTTGAAATTTGGGTTTCCAAAGAGTTTTAAAATCACGTATGGTCCAAAGCGTCGCCTGGCCCAGTTGCGTTATCCAATCTAAACTGTTTACTATCACTGTGTCAAGATCTAGATAAAGTAAAGGTCCTGAGTGATGAGCAGGGTTGAACAACTGCATCTTGTACCACCAGGATTTTTTACTTCCACGTATGCCCGGCCATTCTGTCAACACATGTTTGATCATGTGTGCAGGAACTGCACGATGCTCTTCTGTATAAACATGCATGCGAATTTCACGTGAAAGATTACGTGATAACATGCTGTAGAGAGTGTCTACATATTTCCAACTGTAAACATCGCCGTGTATTACACAAGCACAGTCAATGGGTGCATTAGGGTCTTCTTTAATAATAACAGGCTCTTGACGTTTGGCCGCACGATGTGCTTCTCTAGACGCACGATGCTCTTGTTTTAGTTGCTCGCGAGTTTTCATTTGGCCACCGGCGCATGATTCCAATATTGTGGGTAATTCTTCAACACATTCTGTACCAGTGCAGGGTAAGTTGTGTTGATAGTGCGTGTAGTACACTTGTGATTGATTGCTGAAATAGTATCTAGTCGTTTAAATGCTTCAAGTATTTGTTCAGGATCTCGATGCTGACTTTCGATGCAACTTACAACTTTATTTTTTACCAATTCATCAGTTCCGATCCAAGTCCAGTGCCATCCCACTGGTTCTTTGAGTCCCACACAATGACTGCGGTCTTTGCGTTTGACGTTTTGTCCTTTGTACAATTCATGTGGAGTCACAAACATACGCTTTCTAGCAACCACACTGCCTTTCCAATTACGGTCGGCCTTTTGATCAAAACGGTACATGTACATTTCAAATCCGCAAGTAACTGGACGATCATGAGTGTTCATCAAGTCAACAATGGCCGACCATTTGGTAGGATCTACAATCTCATCAAGATCGCCGTGTATAACAATGTCATCTGCGCTGTATTGATCAATAACGGGCTGTAGGCCTTGTCGCATCATGGTTTCACAAATCAAGTTGGTTTGATCTTCATTCAGTTCCAGAGTAACCACTTGGATACGATCTGGATACTTTTCTTGATACCGTTGTAAATTGTTGATCAAGTTATAGGGCTTGGGTATACCACTAAATGTTCTACTGGCTTCCAACACTATCCAACGGTCAACATAGTGGTCGGTGATTGCTAGATGTATGTCCAGCATGTCGAATTCGTCATTGAATAAAAATGTATCTATGACCATTAGAATTGAAATATAATTTGATATTCGTCGTAAATGGGCAAGTGATTCTTTGTTTCAAGATATTCCACAACAGCGCGACCTTTGCCAGTACGGCGATTGTTAGCATACCAACGACTGTTGTCATCTATAGCCACTACACAACCCGGTTTTAGGTATGGTTCAATTACTCGAAACTCTTTTAGGTGATGGTTGGCACTATCGGTATCATCATCCCACTTGACATCCCAGGAATCTAGATAGTACAAATCAACTTGATTCAAGTCATTCAATGATTCAAGCCAGGCAACGCTGTCACTGCAAGCCACGCTAAATCGATCACTGGTTATGTGTCTACGTGCGGCCGCAACTGCTTCTGGATCAATATCTACACTACGCATTTGACCGTCATGCCAGTCCACAAATTCTGTAAACAGTGCGGCACTTTGCCCGTCTTTCCAGTTACCAGGTGTGCGTAAGGTACCAGTTTCAATAATAGAAAAGTTTTCTCTGCGCTGATTCAGCAACAAACGAAACATGATATCAAAGCCAATGGCTCGTTTGTAAATGCCCTCTACTAGTAGTCGTTTTGCTCCACTAACTTCAGGACTTAATAATTCGTAGTATGTGCTACGATAGTGTTCTAACCAGGTTGTATTCATGAGTTATTTAAATCAACTTGCTCGGTATCATTTGGTTTTGTTACCAACCAGCAACGGCCGGCTCTGCGTACTTTTATGTCTTGTGGGCCAAAGAAGTCCCATACTGCCTGTTGTACTCCAGGATAACCTTTGGTGTAATCATCTCCACCAAACATAGCGCCTGGACGCATTTTTGGCCACCATGCTTGAAGATCCTTGGTCACTGCTTCATAACTGTGTCCTGCGTCTACATAACAAAAGTCCACAGAATTATCGTCAAACCTTTTGGCCGCATTCCAACTCATCATGTTTAACATATTAATGTGTTTGACCACTGGCTTTACATTTTGTTTAAATATTTTTTTGAGATCTTGTACAGTGTCAGGGTCATATTCTATGGCAGCCTCGCCTTTCCAACTGTCCACACAATAAAATTCACCTAGTTTTTGTCGATTGAGCAACTCAACCACACAATAGGCCGCACTGCGTCCAGTCCACGATCCTAGTTCAACCCAGGTGCCTGAGTTAGGAAATTGATCCAGTACTAAGTCAAGCATCACTGTGTTTTTGTGACTCATAAAGCCGGCAATGTCTTGATAGAAATGTTGCATTTTTATATTTACCATTATATACGTCTATAAATATTCATATGAAAATTGTTATAGTAACTGGTGGATTTGATCCACTACATTCTGGGCATATCTCTTTGCTTAACCATGCTGATCATTTGGGCGATCATGTGGTTGTGGGTCTAAACTCGGATGAGTGGCTCACACGCAAAAAAGGGCGACCGTTCATGTCATGGCGTGAACGTATGACCATACTAGATAACCTACACATGGTTGGCGAAGTGATTGCATTTGACGACAGTGATGATACTGCTTGTGATGCTATTCGCCAGGTTCGAGACAAGTATCCCAACGATGAGATTGTGTTTGCCAACGGTGGAGATCGCACACAAGACAACATTCCAGAAATGGTATTCGATGATGTGGAGTTTGTGTTTGGTGTAGGTGGCAACGACAAAGCCAACTCCAGTAGTTGGATTCTTGAAAACTGGAAAAAGCCTCGTACCGAACGTGCTTGGGGCTACTATCGTGTGCTACACGAAGTGGGTACTCACGTCAAACTCAAAGAACTAACAGTTTCACCTAAATCATGTCTAAGCATGCAACGTCACGAAAAACGTGCTGAGTTCTGGTTTGTTGCCGAAGGAGAAGCCACAGTATACACAGTAGATCCACATTCAACTGATCGAGATCTATTGGCTAGTCCAGCAAGACATCAAAGTACCTGGATTAGACTCAATGAGTGGCATCAACTGTGCAACGAAACTGATCATCCGCTCAGACTAATTGAAATACAATACGGCGAAGATTGTGTGGAAGAGGACATTGAACGCCGATGAAACCTATTCCTGTCTTTGTTGGATATGATCCTAGAGAAGCAGTAGCATATCATACCTGTGCTAACTCTATCATTCGACACGCATCGCGACCAGTTGCTATCATTCCCCTGGCCCTGAACTTATTCGAAGATTACGAAGAAACACACACTGACGGGTCAAATCATTTTATCTACAGTCGTTTCCTTGTGCCGCATTTGATGGAATATTCTGGGCATGCAATTTTTATTGATGGTGATATGATTGTGCGTAGTGACATAGTTGAACTGTGGGAACAGCGTGATGTTACCAAAGATGTGCAAATAGTCAAACACGATTATCGAACTCGAATGACAGAAAAGTACCTAGGCGCAAAGAATGAAGATTACCCAAGAAAAAATTGGAGTAGCGTTATTTTATGGAATTGTAACAGTTTTCCTAACCGGCGACTTACTCCCGACTTTGTCCAACAATCCACAGGCAGTTTCCTCCACCGCTTCACGTGGTTAGATGATGAGCGCATCGGTGAATTGCCAAGAGAGTGGAACTGGTTGCCCGATGAATACGGGCCAAATCCAGATGCTAAGTTATTGCATTACACCCTTGGTACGCCATGCTTTCATGAGTTTGCTACTACCCCAATGGCGGATGAGTGGCATAGAGAACATCTCTTGGCCGACTACTGTTTACAAAGAAATACACAATGATAATCAACAGTAGTAATTATACTATAGATTGTTTTCATGATGCTGTTGTGGTCAAATCGTCAAACACCAGCAAAAAATCTCGTCGAGACCGTCACCTCTTAGAAGCACTGAAATCTACTACTATCGCAGGACATGTTATGGAATTTGGTGTATGGCAAGGAAAAACTGTATCACGTATCGGCACACATTTTTTTCGACAAAAAGTTTGGGGTTTTGATAGTTTTATAGGACTGCCCGAGCCTTGGTTTACAAAGAGCACCCAAGAGGGGCCAAGTCATCCGGCTGGCAAATTCAGTCTTGACGGCGAAGAACTTGTGAATTTGCCAAATGTGGAATTGGTTGCTGGTTGGTTTAATGATACCATACCCACATGGTTAGAACAAAATTCAGGCAACATTTGTTTTTTACATATTGATTCGGATTTGTATTCAAGTGCTCTTACCGTACTAACTTTGTTAAACGATCGTATAGTTCCTGGAACTGTGATTGTGTTTGACGAGATGTATCCCTGGGCAAATTACGATCAATACGATCTTTGGGACCAAGGCGAATTCAAAGCACTGGGTGAATGGATCGCAAATCACAACCGTGAATTTGTTCCGTTGTTTCGCAGTCAACATCAACAATGTAGTTTGAGGATAACAAAATGACTGACTTTCTTTTTCTAAGCAAAAACAACCAAGACGAGTATATTAATATGTTGGCCAAGAGTGCCGGTGCGGAACCCACCGACAGTGACTACTTTGACTTTCATTATGATGTTGAAGTAGATCATAAAAAACTGGTACTACGTGGTATTCTCAAGCATAAAATCATGCACCGATGCCGAGAAGGCAATCACGATTTTTGGTATGTAGACTCAGGCTATGCAGGCAACAATGCAACTGCTACTAATCCTCGTGGTATCAAAGTCTATCACAGGATAGTAAAGAATGATTTACAGCACAAAGAAATTCGCCCTCGTCCAGCAGATCGATGGTCTAAGTTAGGAATCACATTGCAACCTCGACGCCACGGACGAAGAATCATAGTGGCGGCACCTGACGAAAAACCTTGTAGATTTTACGGCATTGATCAAGCACAATGGATAAACGATACTGTAGACAGGATAAAACAACTTACAGACCGGCCTGTGGAAGTGCGACAACGTTTGCCAAAACGCATAGATAGAGTTGCCACATCGCCATTGAGTCAAGAACTAGTCAATGATGTACACGCTTTGGTCACATTCAACAGTGTGGCCGCTGTAGAGAGTATATTTGCAGGAGTACCTGCATTTGTGCTGGCTCCAACTCATGTGGCAGCACCAGTGGCCAATACTACATTGAATAGTATCGAAGATCCTATCTGGGCCAATCAAGACCTAATAGATGCCTGGTGCCACAGCATGGCCTACGGACAATATCATGTGAAGGAACTACAAAATGGCACAGCATTTAGGATGATGCAAGAATGAACGTTACAAGTTATTTGGCTACCTTGCCTAAAAAGGATCAATACACCGCAGAGTCTTTGCAAAAAGCACAAGACAAAAGCAACACACTGAGATATTTTATTCAAGGTGTAAATGCGCAAGATGACGAAGGAATCATATCCGACGATTTAACATATGAGCCCAGCGATGTGGCTGTTATACTAGGATGGGTACACGAGCATGGAAAGACCTCTGCTCATTTACAATTGAGACAAAACATTGTGGATGGACAACGTGCCAATAATGGCAGAACAGTAATAGCCGATTCAAATTTATTCTTGTATAGAAACACTGACAATCCTGGCTATTGGTTACGCTACAGTTATGATGGTGTGTTTCCCAACACCGGAGAATACTGTGATCAGGCACCCGATCCTGATCGTTGGCAAACTATACAGGCACAAACAGGCATACAGTTAGAATCTTGGCGTGTGCAAGGAGACCATATATTGTTGTGCTTGCAACGCGACGGCGGCTGGAGTATGGCTGGTTGGGACGTGATTGACTGGGCTGTAAAAACCATTGCAGAGATAAGAAAATATACCGATCGTCCTATTAGAATACGCCCCCATCCTGGGGACAAACGGGCAATAAAATACTGTGAGCGTTTGCTTAAACTGTGTATTGGCCGTAGATTGTTAAATGTGCATCTTAGTAAAACTGGCAGCACTCTCATGCATGATTTTAAAAATTGTTGGGCTGTGGTCAATCACAATTCCAGTCCTGCCGTGGCAGCGGCTATAGAGGGCATACCAGTGTTTGTGACCGATCCAGATCGCAGCCAAGCAAGAGACATAGCAGGATCTGGGCTCAACAGAATTGAAAAACCACACACTCCTGACAGACTGGCATGGATACAACGCATCTCACAGTTTCACTGGAGTCACGAAGAACTACGATCCGGTGCATGCTGGGCGCATATGAAAAAATGGGCAAAAAAATGATACAAGTTATAACAAGTTTTAACCAGAACTATTATGATCTTATTGGTCGAGACAGTGTAGAAAGTTTTCTTAAATACTGGCCCGAGCAATTAAAATTAACCTGTTACGTAGAAGAATTTAGATTGCCCGAGCACAAACGCATTGAGCAAATAGATTTTTCCGAGTTGGATCCTGATTATGAACAATTTCAACAAGAGTCTGGGTTATCTCAAAGTCAAAAAAAGTTTGCTAAGAAGGCCTATAGTTTTATGCATGCTCTTAAGCATTCAAAAGCAGATTGGATTTTTTGGATGGACGCCGACGTTGTTACTATCAAAGACTTGCCAATAGAAATGTTGGAAAACATTTTACGACCTGGCTGTTTAAGCATGTACATGGGAGTGACTTACACTTCTGACAAAGCAGGAAATACAGGCAACTGGCTGGTACCCGAAACTGGAATTTTTGCTGTAAACACCCGCCATTGGCAATTTAAAACATTCAGAACAGAATATATTAGAAGGTATCACAAAAGAGACCACGCTGACTTGCGTAGATTTTATGACAATGATGTTTTTGGCGCCGCGCTTGGAGTGGTCAAACAATGTCGTGTGAATGACCTTTGTCATGAATTTTCTAAACCTTACAAAACACCGTTACCGCACACAGTAATGGGCGAACACTTGATACACTACAAGGCCAAACATTCCAAAGCGGAATACAGTCAAGAAACTGCGGAAGAAGACCAGTAACTTTCTGTTCTAGGGCGTATTAGATCTTTGTCATTGCTACGCCCTGTGTCTTTGCGCTTGCCTTTGAGATGATCTAAGTAAGCACCCCAGGCTGTGTTGATCAACGGATGTCCTTCGCCTTTGATTAGTCCTGCTGACCAGTTGAGTTGGTGCCAGGCCGGGTTAGCGGCTTGCACTTCTTTTCTAGTTTCATCAAATACCCAACAATCATTCCATTCTGCCATGGTCATGAGGCGTCCTGAATCATAAGCCAATTGGAATTCTTTTAGCCAGACTCGTGTAACTGGATCCTGCAAGTTCATTCCATACAGGCCACATTCGGTGAACTTCTTTTCACGTCCCAAATAAGCCAGACCTGTGCCAGCAGGCATTTGACTTGTGATAAAATCCAATGTTATGGGCGTGTGACATACCATGTCTGCATCCATCCAGAACAGCACATCCGCCGAACAGTTGGCAGCACAGTGAGCAACCGAATATGCTTTGTGACTGAACCGTATGGCATCCCAGCGAAAACCTATGCCAGGTGCTTTGCCTTTGCGATCAACAGGACCTGTGGCAACCAAGCCACGTGCTCTAGGATCGTTGCCCCAGCGTTGCTTGAATGCCACAATCTCTGGACTCACTACGTGTAAGTCTCTCACGTGTAAGTTGGGCGCACTCTGTGTGATAGCACAATCTTCTGTGTAAACGTGCAGGTCAACTTCTGCTGGCCAGTTTTGTAAAAATGTATCAATCATGCGACTGGCGTATTTTTCATAACCGGCTGCATGAAATGTTGTAACGACTGCGTATTTCATATTGTTTGATAGATCTCGTTTTGTTTATTGTTCCAATACTGATGGTCGGCAATTTGTTGTTTCATAATAGCAGTATCTATCTCATCAAGTGTTTGATTTCTAGGAACATCTAAATCTAGATTGACTTGGTCTGGATGGAACCAAAACGCATTCACGGCTCTAGTGTCAAATGTAAAATACTCATAACCATATTGTGACCACAAATCTTTGTACTTTGACAATGAACAGCCATAAAGAAACCTTCTATTGTATGTGACTTTTTTTATTGGGTTTTCAACATAAGGAAAACTGGCCCAGTCGTTACCAAAGTTCTTGTTAATCTCGCAACATACTGTGGCCGGGCGGAATCCCAATTTCAACAGGGTTGACGCTACTTCATAATCAAAACTGTCAATGTCTAAACTAAAAAAGTCTGGTTGCCAGTACTGTTCTGGAATGTATTGTGCAACATCGCCAGGAGAAATCATACGCTGTATTTTGATCAATTGATCCGGCCATCTCTCAGTCACAGAAGGATTCCAATCCCATCCGTCTATACCAACACCGCAATATCCTTGATGTAGCAAGTCCAGGGTCATGTTTTGTGTTCCATCACCAAATCCAATCTCTACAAACGTTTTTGTTGGGGCTGACATTCCTGCCAACATATATTCAATGATTCCGGTCTCGTCATTTTGACTAAAACCTTGTCGTTCATATGGTAAATGCTTCATAATGGTATCCATATTGTGTTGCTTTTACTCTTGACCGGCGCTGCCTCATATGGGCCGCACAAATCATTAAGCCATTGTCTGTGTTGATCTTGTTGACCGTTGTCCTCAATCAACAACCAAGGTCTATTACGTTTTATAGTGTCGCGACTTCCGTCTAACACTGCATTTTCAAAACCTTCAACATCGATCTTGATCCAGTCAACTGATTCAAAATTGAATCGATCCAGTGTGGTCAACTCTCCGGTGTGTTGTTCAAACTCTGGGTTGGGCACAAACTCTGCCACTTGTTTGGTGTGTCCACACTTGAGAGTTTGTAATTCAAATGTCACTGTTTGATCTTTGTCACTGAGACCCAAGTTATAGAGTTCTACATTGCTGTATGTTTCTAGATTTTTTTGCAAGACTTCAAAGTTTTTAAATACTGGTTCAAAACATACCACATGTTCAAACTGCTCTGCACTGGGTCTAGCAAATATACCAATGTTGGCACCAATATCAATCATGGTACGCTTGCGAGGAATATTGTTGTACACATACCAACGATAACGATTTTGATAATGTACATCCACCACCTCCTGCAGTCGTTCACTAAAAAATCCATTTGGTGGCTCAGAAGAATACCACAGAGAGTTTATTTTATACATATATAACTATTTAACCCAATGAAAATCAGTCTATTTAATAACTTTGGTGCCAAGAATTCAGTGCCAGTGTTTGCAGCCTTTGAACAGGGATTACGTGCCCTAGGTATTCAATCTAACAGTCACGATCTGGACGCAGACGTGGCAGTGATATGGAGCCATCTTTGGTCCGGACGTATGCGACACAATCAGAACGTTTGGAAAACATTTAGAGACTCTGGTCGTGACGTGATTGTGCTAGAAGTAGGTATGTTGAAGCGTGGTCGTACCTGGAAGGTAGGCCTAAACGGTGTGAATCGTTGTGCTTGGTTCGGACAAAACAGTCAACGCAACCGAGCACACAAGTTAGGCATACATCTACAACCCTGGCACCAAGGCGAAAACATTGTGATTGCTGTACAACGCGGTGACAGTGAGCAATGGTCTGGGCTGCCTGAACCACGAGCCTGGGTTGAACAAACTGTTGCAAAGATTAAATCAGTTACCAACAGGCCTATTGTTGTGCGTCCTCATCCCAGGCAACGTATTGCTGGCATAGCAGGTGTTACTGTACGCAACCCTCGTCCACTAGTCGACACCTATGACAGTTTTGATTTTGATACTGACTTGGCCAATGCATGGTGTGTGATAAACGAAAACTCTGGTCCAGGTTGCCAAAGTGTTATAGCAGGTGTACCGGCATTTGTTGGTACAGATAGTCTGGCTGCACCAGTGGCTAACTTAGATTTGTTGGATATAGAAAAGCCGTGGATGCCAGATCGCACGGCTTGGTTGGAAGATATAGCCCACACAGAATGGACTATAGAGGAAATTGCAACAGGTCAACCGTTTGGAAGATTGTTGGGTAGACTAAATACCCAATGCATTTAGTTGATGGGTTTAATCTACCTTATGAAGATTATTTTGAAAAATTCAACCAGAACATAAGATTATTTGGATTGAACTCTAGGATTCAGGCCTTAAAGTATGTACATAGTTTTTGTACAGTAATAGATATAGGAGCACATGTAGGAATCAGCGTAGATCATTGGTCAACATTGTTTCAGCAGGTACACGCATTTGAACCTATGCCTGCTCATTATGAATGTTTGATCAAAAACACTAAAAATTTATCCAATGTTCAATGTTATAATTTTGCCCTAGGCGACAAAACTGGATCAAGACAAGGCACTTACAGAACCTCCAAGAACACTGGAACTTTTCAGATGATTGATGAAGATTTTGGCCGACATCAATCTTGTGCTGTACTACATGACATCCAATGCCATAAGTTAGATGAGTACACTTTCAACAATGTTGATTTTATCAAAATTGATGTGGAAGGTTGGGAATTTGAAGTTCTCAAAGGAGCCATGAACACTATACGTACTCATAAACCGGTGATGATGGTAGAATACACAGGTGGCAATCACCCTAAAAGTCTACACACTTACGACAATGATCAATATTTAGAATTGATACAAGAACTAGATTATGAATCAGTAGCCGATTTTGACGGCGATACCATCTATCTACCACGGTCCACGATTGATTTGCAGTCTCTTTAGATCAGCATCTACCATGTCACGTATCATGGCATCAAAGTCGGTGCGTGGCTTCCAACCCAACTGCTCTCTAGCACGAGCACTATCGCCACGTAGACTGTAAAGTTCTGCTGGACGTTTAAATCGTGGATCACTTTTTACTAGATGTTTCCATTCCTGAATTCCTGCATGTTCAAATGCCACGCGACACAAGTCACCGATGGTGTGCTGTTGCCCAGTGGCAATCACATAGTCGCTGGCTTTTTCTTGTTGTAGCATCAACCACATGGCTTCCACAAAGTCGCCGGCAAAACCCCAGTCACGAGCACTATCTAAATTACCTAGTGTAATATCATCTGCTAGTCCTAGTTTGATACGTGCTACAGCATCTGTAACCTTGCGTGTGACAAATTCACGACCACGCAAGGGAGATTCGTGATTGAACAAGATACCCGAGCAAGCATATAGACTGTAACTCTCACGGAAGTTTATGGTCATCCAGTGTGAATATAACTTGCTTACACCATATGGGCTTCGTGGGCGGAATGGTGTTGCCTCACCTTGCAGTCCCGGTTCAGTAGCATTGCCAAACATTTCACTTGTGCTGGCTTGATAGAACCGTGCGTTTGGATTGTGTTGGCGGATTGAATTGAGCAAGTTCAGTGGGCCCATGCAATTGACTTCGGTAGTGAGTTTGTTCAATTCCCAACTGATACCCACAAAACTTTGAGCCGCCAAGTTGTACACTTCTTGAGGCTTTATTCCTTGCATGATATGATTCATGTTGTTCTCATCGGTGATGTCACCTGTGATGAGTTCAATGTCGTTTTCAATCCCCAACCATTTGAGATTCTCTAAATTGGGATTTGAATAGCGTTTGACTAGCCCATATACATGGTAGTCTTTTTCTATTAGATATTTGGCAAGATACGGGCCATCTTGGCCAGTCATGCCTGTAACAAATGCAGTCTTTTTCATACTGTTATGTATCACACAAGACAGGTCACACCTGAATATCTTCCATGCCTGCTGTTCTAAGTCTAACTACATGTCCCATTTGCCACTGTTTGGTATCTAGTCCTTTGAGAATGCCTAGCCAGCGATTGCGTAAGTATGCCACTTCATTAATCAAGGTTTCATAGTCAATTACTTCATCCTCGCCGTCTGTGTACTTTTCAGCATCTCTTGATGTTAGAGCACGAGCATAGTTTTCCATGTACTTTTGGAAGTGTTTTCTACGTATCTTTCGCAGTTGGATGTTGAGATAGTTGAGCACCGCCTCAATTTCTTGCAGTTGATTGAAACGATGCTCGGTAATGCCCGGTAATGCTGTGATGTTTTTTTCTACTATGCCCGAGATTCTACAGTCTTTTTTGGCGTCGTTGAGTTCACGCTCATAATGACTGATAAAGTCTGGAATAGAATTAAGACTAGCAACTACGCGGCTATACCACATTAGTTTTCCCAGTCTTCGTCTTCGTTGTAGTCTTCGTCTTCAGGTTCTTCGTCCTCTTCTTCAACATAATCCTTGTCGTTATCAAGATATGCTGTTAGGGCACGTTTGATATCCGTGTCGCCTTTAAAAGCATCACGAATATCCTCTACGTCACTATCATTGTCCATCAAGATCTGTATCACAGTTTCAGCGGCTTCGGCACGATCCACTGTGTTTACAAAACGCTTGAGTTCACCCCAAATTTCACTGGCTATTGCTTCACTCATCAGTTGTTTCCTCCGGAGTACTTACCTCGGCTTTCTGATTTCCAAAGTCTGCCATAACTTTGTCCAAGCACCCTTCATCGTTCTTTTCCCATGCCTTGCGGAATTTCTTGATAACTTCGCCTTCGCTTGTGGTAAACACCAGGCTGTTGCCTTCACGTTTGAGCATTTCTTTCTTTTCAATCAAGTCAACTAAACCCGAATACGGACTCATACCTGTTGTGTATGGGATCTTGACCTGCACACCTTCAAAGGGTTTGGCATAGCGTGTTTTCATAACTTTACAACCAGCACGGATACCGTTTACATCCGACACTTTGTTGCCATCTTCATCTTCTTTGAGTTTCATCTTTTTCATGGCAACCACAATTGATGAGGCGTAGATGAAACCTTGACCTCCAGAGATCTTGTCATCCGGGTCAAACATGTCTTGACTTGCGTATGTGTGGTTGGTACAGACCAGGCCCACATTGTAACTACCAAACATGTTCACACAGTTACGAACCAAGGCTGTGAGTGCCTTGGGTTTACGACCCAAGTCACCTTTCATTTCACCTGCATCAAACTGGTTAACGTCTGTGGGTGTCAACAACATGCCCAATGAGTCAATCACAAACATAACTTTAGGACGCTCGCCTTCAGCCAGTGCTTTGTAGTCGCTCATGAATGTGGAGATCGTTTTGGCCACATCATCAATCATAGCCATTGACAGTTTAAGCAGTTTGCTATCACTGGTGTCAACACCAAGTGCTTTGAGCCAGTCTTCATCGAGAGCGTTTTCACTATCGATCAACACTACAAAGATACCTTGATCTTGTGCATTCTTTACAATGTTTCCTGAACATATATAACTTTTGCCTGCACCAGAGTCGCCGGCAAACACAGTGACCTTGCCCAAGGGAATGCCGCGATTAAAGTCTCCCGAGATTAAATAATTTAAGGCATAATTGCCTGTAGAGATCCAGTCTGTTGGATCATTGAAGCCAATTGAAAGGCCATCAATACTTTTTGTAATTTCACGTCTAAATTTACTGACATCAAAGGGTTTACCCATTATATTCTCTCTTTCATATATCTTAAAATATTTTCTAATTCAACAACAGTCATATCATTCTTGAGTTTATTTGCTCGCCAACTTATGACAAACACATTGCCCGGAACATATCCTAGTGCTGGAACAAGTTTATCAATTGTTGCTTTTGCATCATCTCTAAGACCTTCGCCGCTCCACCCATAGTTTAATTTAATACCTAATACAGGACAATACTCTGGTTGCTCTATGTCTTCAAATTTGATTGTAAACAAAATACCATTTCTTAATGCTGATTGTCTTCTAGTATTGAACTGTCTTTGTAATGTATTATCAGTGCGATAATTTTCTCTATCAGCAACTATGTATATGTCTTTGGCGCATTGAATACAAATGTAATTTGAAACTCTGCGGTCAGAGAGGTGGCCACGCTTACAAGGTTTGCCAGTAAAATATGTAAGATCGCCGTTTAGTTTTGCTATGTCTCGAATTGAAGTCATAATAAAAAAGTAAGGAAGTTCCTTCCTTACTTAGTTTGCATTACTTGGCTTGTCTTGCGCGGATCATGGCCAAAATGTCTTCAGCCTTTTGTCCACCACCAGCAGGTTTTGCCACAGGTGCAGTTGCCACAGGAGCATCGTCTTCATCAAAGTCACTTGCAGGTGCAGGTGTTACCACTTTGAGTGCAGGCTTGGCCGCTACTTCATGAACATCACCGTGGCCGTCTACTGCCAATGCAGGTGCTGCCGAACCAGCAGGTGCTTGTACACCAGCAGGACGGAAATATTGCCCCCAACGCTCGGTGTCGTATGGTTGGCCATCAACTGATGCTTCGAACATCTCTTTGATTACCTTCAACTCAACATCAGTTGGCTTCTTGGGCAAAGATGTGCTCAAGTCAAACAAACCATGTGCATCAA
>Ga0114968_10001960_pt1 | contig 15864 bp, 7 predicted proteins | sample M_130807_EF_Meta_FD_87020 | JGI IMG/M metagenome (GOLD analysis project Ga0114968, IMG submission 87020) | Freshwater microbial communities from Lake Montjoie, Canada to study carbon cycling - M_130807_EF_MetaG | ecosystem: Environmental > Aquatic > Freshwater > Lake | place: Lake Montjoie...
AGCCCATATCAAAAAAATGTGCTTTTCTACATTTCAATATGAATATGGAGAATCATATTTGACCATACCAAATAAAATCAATGGTGAAATTATTATGCAACAACGTGTCGATTTGATGCCAGATTTGCTATTTGATAAAATTGTTAGCATTGAAGAAGTGCAAAATACAACAAATTATGCGTATGATTTAACAGTTGAAAATACAAGAAATTTCGACTGTTATAATGGTGTATGTCTAAGAGATACTTTTCATATGGCAGGTGTAGCTGCAAAATCAAATGTGACTCGCGGTGTGCCAAGAATCGAAGAAATTCTTCGATTAACAAATAATCCAAAGAATCCTTCTTTGACAGTTCATTTGAAACCGATTGATGAGTTAGACAAAGATAGAGCGACCGTATATGCAAATATGTTAGAGCACACAAGATTGGTGGATGTTGTAAAGAGCGTTCAAATATGTTTTGACCCTCTTGAACGGTCATCCTTTATGGCAGAAGATAATGCATTGATAGACCAATTTTACGAATTTGAAGATATGGTGAATGAATGTATGGAAGATACAGCCAATCCTATGCAAAAATCAAAATGGATTATTCGTATGGAATTAGATGCAGAAACACTACTTGATAAGAATATTACCATGGATGATATTCATTTTGCTATAAAACATGTGAATCCAAACATACATTGTATATATTCTGATTATAATGATTCCAATTTGGTATTCCGTATTAGAATGAATAGCGATTCTATGAAAAAGAAAAAAGGCGCACTTCAATCTCTCGATCAAAGTGATGAAATCTATTTACTTAAGAATTTCCAAGATACTCTTTTGAATAATATTGTATTAAGAGGAATTCATGGAATAGAAAATGTATTGCCTCGTAAAATTCAGAATATGGTGGTTAAAGAAGAAGGTAAATATGTTCGTAAAGATTTGTGGATTTTGGATACTACTGGAACAAATTTGTTAGAAGTATTGGGAACAGATTTCATAGATGCATCAAGAACATATGGAAATGATATTCAAGAAATATTCAATGTCTTGGGTATTGAAGCTGCCAGACAAATCATATACAATGAGTTTGTAGAAGTTATGGAATTCAGTGATGTATATATCAATTACCATCATTTATCATTATTATGTGATAGAATGACGGCTACACAAAATATGGTTGCCATTTTTAGATCAGGATTACATAATGATAATATTGGACCTATTGCAAAAGCTACATTTGAAGTTCATACAGAGATATTATTGAATGCAGCAAGACATGCCGATTTTGATGAAATGCGTGGTGTATCTGCCAATGTGATGTGTGGTCAACAAGGATATTATGGAACGGGTGCATTCAATGTAATATTAGATATGAAAGAAATAACCAAATTAGCAGATTATGATGTATCTATAAGAGATGAAGATAAAGAAATAGAACGCATGTTTGGGAAAATGGATATTAGTTCAGATGCATGTTCAAGAAATGCGATTGTTATTAGGAATAACATTGCAGCAATACGACAAGAAAATGAAGGCATGTGCCAAGACAATTACGATATGGGATTTTAACCGTTTTACATGAGTCTGGAGTTTTCAAGAAATAATATCATTTTGTAGTTGTTATTTTTATAGGATATCTATTTTAGAATATATATAAAAAAATACATATATGTATTTTTTTACCTTTTGAAGAAGAAATGAATGACAAATGTTGTTGTTTTTCAATAATTCTATTCAATACCCAATAATTGATCGATTTCATATGTATCTAATCCTTCTTTTTCCATCTCTTTTTTCTTTTTCAAAAGTGATTTTTTATCACTTCTGGAAAGCTCTTTTTTCTCTTTTACAACTTCAATCTTATTTCCAAGAGAATCAAATTTGTCTTCTGCTTCTTCGAAATTCAATTTCTTTGCATTGTCCTTCTCAGCTTTTTTACGTGCCTTTTCTATCTCCTCCATCCATTCTGAACCAAACACATTCAATCTCCCCGAATCAAGCAACCATTTCTCTGGACAAATTTCCTTGTAAAACTCTTCATTATGTGAAATCAAAAGAAGACCGCCTTTGAATGTTTTGATCGCGCCTGTAAGAGCACCTAACGAATCACGATCTAAAAAGTTTGTAGGTTCGTCCAAAATAACCACATGCGGTAGATTCCACATACAAGCTCCTAATACAATCTTCACCTTTTGACCACCTGAAAGCATTCCTATTTTACTATGTTGAGCAAATTGAGGTTCTAATCCAAAATTATCCAAATGTTTTTGAATTTCTCCAGTTGTCAATTTACGTTGTCCTAACATATTCTCCATTGCCAATTTTTCATCAAATTCTTTCACCATTTTGTCATATCCCATTGTAATCAATTCGGATTTCACAAACCACTGTGTAATTTCCGACTCGGATTTACATTCGTATTCATTTTCGCGTTTTCCAGTTCGACGTGCTAATATTTCATCAATAACAAGATACTTGTTTTCTTTTGCCTTTCTGCGAATTTCCACCAATTCTTCTTCTGTCAATGTCAAACTATCTTTATTTGTCTGTTCTTTATCATATCCTCCGCGATATCTCCACATAATATACTCGACAGGTGTTTTATCCAAATGATGTTCTATATGATGAAAAGCATGTTGAGCAACATATGCAACACGCACATTTGGATGACGTTCAATGATACCGCTGTCTGGTTCTATTTCACCTACTAAAATTTTGATAAGTGTGGATTTACCTGCACCATTTACTCCAACAATTGCTACACGCGATGCGAGAGATACTTGAATAGATACATCAATCAATTGCGGTTTAAGAGCAGTAGGATACTGAAAATAGCATCCTTTCATTTTCAATACAGACTTTGTCAAAGACTTTACCCCTTCTAATGGTCCTGGTTCTGGAAAAGAAAAAGAAACATTCACATTTGTTAATTCATAATATTGTTTGGCTTCTGGTTTTTGTTTTACAAAATCCGACAAATTTCCACTATAAAATTTCAGTTTCATATTCTCATAATGGGTAATATTTGTGCATACAGCATCCAAAAATCGTGTATCGTGCGATACAATCAAACAAGTTGTTTTTGTAAGACTTTTTAGATAATCAACTAACCATTTTACTGCAAACTGATCCAAATGATTTGTTGGTTCATCCAATAATAACATGTCTGGATTCAAAAGCATTGCACGCGTAAGTGCCAATTTCATACGCCAACCACCTGATAAAGCAGTAACCGGTCCATTTATCATATTGTCTTCAAAACCAACCGATTTTAGACCGTCTATGATTGCTGGACTCTCGATACCTAATTCCATAACTTTTTCGTCGTTTTTAACATATTCCAATACACTCATTTCTGAATTATTTCCTTGAATATCGTGTTCCACATAAACACTTTTCAGACTTTCTGGAAATTCTTGCAGATTTTTATTCGCAATAGCTTTCATAAGCGTTGATTTTCCAGCACCATTCGGCCCTACCAAACCGTATTTACGTCCCACTTTCACCTTGAAAGGTGTTTGATGTAGAAGAACGCGCGTTCCATAAGCCAGAGAAAAAACGCAATCGCAAAGATTTTCCTCGTCATCTTCTGGATTATATGATACAACAGTTATTGATTTCATAATTTCGTCTTTGATTACATTCATATGCTGTTTTTGAGAATCATCCAGATATGGTTCCATACATGATATCCAGACATCATCTATTTTAATTTCATTTTTAACAAGATTCCATATCAAATCACACATATGTGAAATGCTGGGAGTTATATCGAAATATTTTTCAACTGTCTCTACACATTTCTCAAAAGAAAATTCATCGAGAGATTTGTTTATTCCTAATTCATATGTTTTTGTCAAAATCGTTCGTGAATTTAAACATACATCTCTGATCTCTTTTTCTGCGATTTCTTCATATCCTCTTGTTAATACTGGTTCCAAAAGGGGATAAAAAATCTTGGCATATACAGGATTCTTTAATAGTTTAGTAAGTGTTTCTATGACAACTGCAGCGCGACGTTGATAAACCATTTTACGTTCTCTCATAGATTTAATCAATAGAGGAGCCAAAAATCCAAAAGTAGGAATATCAATATCATTCACAAATGGTGTAGATACTAATGCATCTAATGCTTTCTGTGTTTCTTGAACAGGATTCAAATATGCTGAAGAAATTATTGGAATAAGAGATGTAATATCGACATTTTCAATTGTTGAACATACTGTTTGAAGTGTTAGTGTGAGTTGTGTCTTGACCTCTTTTTTCGGATCGGTTGCAATTGAAATCAGATTTGTAATAATGTCAGGCATATTTTGAGCAACAATAATCGGATGATATTGCGCGAATTTCGAAATGATAACGAGTGAAAAAACTTTCACTTGCCATTTCATGGATTTCAATCCATCAAATAAAATAGGAGAAAGTTTTGAAAAACAATAAGGATTTATTTTTTGAACAATCGCGTCAGCATTTTCAAGATAACCCGATTTACTATCTACTGAAGAATCTAATAATTTTGAAAAATTTTCAATAATAACAGGTTCTAACCGTTTCATATCATTTATATTCGTGCTCGTCAAAGAAGAAAAATCCATATTGATATAATTTCAATAAATTGCTTTATGCTGTTTTCATAAATGTGTTTTCCATTTGTATAAAAATATATAATATATACATTATAGATAGATAACCAAAATATATAAAGATATAATATCTATTATATTTATAATGAAATATAATACACATATTTTTTTATTACCTCTTTATATTGCATCGATCCATGGATTTATGCAAGGTGAAGTAAAGAAACAAAATTATTTGCATACATCGAAACTTAATCGAATGAATTCAGGAACAAAGACCAGCAAAAGATCTTCATCTTTACTCCATGGTGTAAAACAAACGCAATATGGTCCATTAGAATCAACAACATTAACCGATTTATATAAAGGTATGGATGATCAGACAATTCGCGATATTTACTTTTCAAAAGATCTCGAGCAAATTTATATTCGTGAAGATAAAGATGCAGTTGTTTCTGGAGTGGTAAATTCAAATCCAATATTGACAAATTCAATTATTGAATCTGCAAATAAAAATCAAATATCTGCAATGATTATTGAAGAGCCTTTAAATATATACACATCAACATTAGCATTAGCTAATGGAGTGTTTGAATTCACAATTTTTTCAGTAGCTATAACTATTTTATTGAACATTGTTCGTGCATTTTTCAGATCTAATGGAAATTCCAATCCAATGGGACAAGGATCGTTTCCATTTTTGCAAAATTATGAAGATAAAATTGTCGACAAATCTTCTATAAATATAACATTGGCAGATTGGGCAGGAAGTCCTGAAGTTGTAGAAGAATGTGCTGAAATTGTAAGCTATATACAGAATTCAACTGCATATGTAGAAGCAGGAGCAGAAATTCCAAAAGGTATTTTATTTGAAGGTCCTCCAGGAACTGGAAAAACATTATTGGCAAAAGCGATTGCTGGAGAAACGAATGCTACATTTTTATCAATGTCAGGTAGCGAGTTTGTTGAATTGTATGTTGGGATGGGTGCTGCAAAAGTAAGAAAATTGTTTGAACAGGCACGTGAAAATATTCCATCTATTGTGTTTATTGATGAAATTGACGCTATTGGTAAAAAACGAGGTGCTGCAAATATGGCAAATACAAATGATGAACGAGAACAGACGCTTAATCAGATTTTGACAGAAATGGATGGGTTCGTTCAAAATACAGGTGTTATCGTTATTGCAGCTACAAATCGAAAAGATGTATTAGATGATGCATTATTACGTCCAGGAAGATTCGACAGATTAGTGTATGTTCCTTTACCTGATCGGGCATCACGCGAATCTATGCTACGTCTTTATTTGAAAAATAAAAATACAGAATGCGACATAAATATACCATATTTAGCAGATAGTACAGGTGGATTTTCAGGTGCTCAAATAAAAAATTTATTAAATGAAGCTGCTATATATGCTGCAAGAAATGGTGAAACCGTTATAACAAAGAAAAATATTGAAGATGCATTGGAAAAAATCATTGTAGGAATAACAAAAAAAACGGATACAAGATCAACTGAGGCAAGACGACGTATCGCCATTCATGAAATTGGACATGCATTAATCGTATCGTATTTTCAAAATGATTTCGAATTGAAAAAAGTATCTATGAAATCTACCTATAGTGGTGTAGGAGGGTATACCCAATTTAATGAATATCCAGATGTTCAGGAATCTGGGTTGTATACGAAAGAGTTGCTAATGAATCGTATTATTGTTTCTCTGGGAGGAAAAGCAGCCGAATCATTAGAGTATGGAGACTCGCTCGTTTCTGTAGGTGCATCAGAAGATTTAAAACAGGCGAACCAATTGGCAAGAGATATGATTGAAAAATTTGGTATGGGAAATAAAATGGTTGTGTTTTCAAAAGATGATATGTATCCAAATACGAATCAATATTCAGAGAGAACATTAGAATTGATCGACAAAGAAGTAATGGATATTGTGCAACATTGTTATGATCAAGCAAAATCAATTTTGATGGATAAATTTCCACAAATAAATTTATTAGCTACCATGTTATTGATTGAAAATGTATTAGAAGGAAAACAAGTTACAGATATTGTTCATGGAAGATTTAATGGATCATTGTTATATGAATAGATGATAACAGAATAACAAAAACATATGAATAAAACATATATTACCAAAAAAAATATAAAAACATTTTTATATTTTTCATACTATACATGAAAGATAAATATCAAGAAACTAAAGATGAAATGTATGATAGTACAGAAGAAACATATAACGATGAATCCGATGTTATACGTCCAATGAATGTAAATAGACCGCTTGCACAACTATTAGGCATTCCAGAATATAAATGCGATAATGATACGAAAAATACATGGGAAGCACCAAACACACATGGTCTAAACAATAGTAGTCATATTATTCCACCATACTATATATCAAATAATGAAAGAATGTTCAATTTGAATTTTTATGATATTATAAAAGATGATATTCGAAATTATAGAAAACTAACCAAGTATCAAATGGATTATATTCTACAAATGTCTGAATATGATAAAAATGAACTTCTTGTCTTATTTAATGAATGCATGAAAAATCTAATAGACATTATTACATCTTAGTCGATTCAAAATGTAATAATGTTTATTTGTATAATAATTCGTGCAGCACTATATTTTCAGGGATTTTATAATGTAAAAACAACTAACAGCAAGTATTATAATAGCAATTTCTTTTTTAGGAGGAGTTGGTGGTGGAGGTATTATATGTGTCATGTATACCATATATAGTTGATAATATATGGTATAATACGATATTTTTATATATATTTTTGTGCATTTGCAAGATAATTTTCAAGAGATATTTGTGAATTGGGTGAGCCATTTGAAAACAACTGTGTTATTTCTTTGGTATTTGTTTTCATAGATGGTTTTATCATATTGTATTGTGGTAGATAGTTTCCTATATTATCTTTTTCTGTAGGAACTCTTATAAAATAATACTCTTGAGATTGTTCTTTTTCTACATTTGATAATTTCAACCAATTTACACTTTCTACCAAATGTTTTAATCTTTTTTGATGAAATAAAATGATGGGTAATTTCAAACCTGTAGCTAATACCCATAAATCTAAATTTGTCAAATAATATACTTCAGATGCGATTGCTGTTTCGAGAGTATATTTACCATTTATGATATCAATTATCATATCGCGTTTTCCTTGTTTTCGCAGAATATTCAATATTACGGTTTGATATTTTTCTGTATATTTGGCATATTCATTTGCCAATGATTGTTTTACTTGTTCTACGGTCATTTGTATGTTATAAATATTATTATAAATAGCAATGATTGGATAATAACTGCATTTTACGGAAGAATGCAATTCAGTTTCTGTTGCATTTTTTGGAAAAAAGGTTCGCCATTCCGAATTCGGTTTGCCAATAATGTTGGGTATAGAAAGACGAATACATTCAATTCCCATTATATCTTGCATATCTTCTTTTGATTTATCCGCCAATAGCATTTCACGTTGGGATTCAATCGTTATTTCGTTTGTATATTTTTGTGTTATAATTGGGTTTGCAATTTCATATGTAATTTTTGTAGTTTTACCATGTTCATACGGTTCAATACTTTTAAAATAATCGGCTGTTAATAAAGATTCCAACATGATCATTTCATCCGGGTTTATTTTGTAGTCTGTGTTTGTTATATTTAAATACATTTTTGCATCCATCATAAAAAGCTGAATACGTTTGTATCTTATCAATTCATCCGCACATCTTGCAAAATAAATATTTTTATTATTTAATCCACTTATCAAATGTTTTTCTGGGATTATAATCTGAGCCTCTCCATTTTTTTGTATAATACAGTATTTCTTGTCGTTTGCATTCCAAAAACAGTCGGTAATTTCGTCTAATGCCAATAGTGTTTCTTCATCAAACATTTTGAAACTTATTGCATTTGAAGATATTCTGCGAAGAATTCGCTCAATCGTATCCAATTTCGATTTGTATAAATATCGCGGATTTTCAATGATTTCATTCAATTGTTGTTTGTATTGTTTATTTTCTATTCTATTCAATAATGCACGTATTGTGGTTCGGAATGCCATATAAAATTGTGTTTCTAATGAAATCATTTTTATCGTTTTTATACGAGATACATCTTGTTCTTTTTTTTGAATAATGGTTTTATCAGAAATAATATAATTTTCATCATTTATCACAGGTATTCCATCTGGTTCAATATTTTCTGTTGGTGTAGAAATCATCAAAAATTGATTGGTTTCAGTAATTATTCCAATAATTAAACCATCTTCCATTACTTTGAATTTGGGTCTGCATGATATTTCACCATTTGTTATACTGTGTATTTTTTTCAATCTATCACGGGTTGTCTTATAATCTATCCATAATGTATCGTCATCTATAAATTTAATAGGTATATCAGGCAATTGTGAAGAAGGTAAACATGGCACAAAAATACCATCATCTCTTGCTTTTATCCAGAATCCGACTGTTTTACCCTGATAATTGAGAACCTGATTTTTAATTTCGAATTTATATTTTAAAAATATGATTTTTAATGTTTCTACCGGCATTGGTCGCCTGAATTTGTATAATCGTGGCATACTTGATTGTGGTGAACAATATTTTTGAATAGAATTTCTGATAATTTGGAGAACTTCTTTTATATTATCAATGGATACATCTTCCAAAAATGTTTTCTTTATGATCATTTCTCTTTTATTTGTTTTGTCTTTTTTTTTACTTGCATCTACAGAATCAACAATCGAATCAAATAAGTAAATTGGTTCATAATAATTATCGTGTTTTAATAATAGAACTGTTTCTTTTCGAATATCATACAATATTGAAGAATATACAGAAGTTGGACACAATATTTCAATATCATCTGTTATATCCACTTCACGAATTCTCATAATTGCCAAATTACAACCTGTTTGAAATAATTTTGGATTAGGAGAACATACAATATCCCATAAATAGGTATGATCGATATAAGATGATTCATTCGTTAAAAAAGAAATAAAGTTTTCATATGAGGCGATTGTATCATAAATATATTCAATATGCATATCGTTTCCCATATCTAATCGTTGTAAAAATTGAGAACTCTCATATTTTGTAGGATCTATATCATCCATATTGTAAGTTTGAGGTTTGAAAATCGATGCGAGAGAACCATTTTGATATTTTAAAAATAAATCAATTGAAACAGCATCTTTTATTATATTGCACATCTGAACAATTGATGGAACTTCTATTTTCTGTTTAGATGCATATATATCTGCAATACATGCAATGAATGATTGCTTTTCCGAATTTTCGACTCCGTATCGTAATAAAGTTTGTGTATTCTTATCGTCTCGCAGATATTTGTTGTTGTTTGGATTAACAGATAAAGAGTTGTCTGTTTGCAAAAAAAGCTGAACTGCCATTGGTAAGAACCCCCAGCGTTTTTGTGGTATAGGATATCTTCGAATTTCATATACGTATTCTTCTTGTTTTGCATTTTTTGGTCGTTTTTCCTTTTTATTGAATGTAGTGCCAGGTTCAGCACTGCATTCTTGACGCCGTTCAACTTGAGATCTCGATTCCCAATCTTTTTTGAAACAACATGGAAGACAATGACCTTTTGGATGTAGAGAACCTTCCAAAAAACCGGGTGTGTTTTCTTTATAGGAACCGTCCTTGCTATGATGCTGTATTTCATGATTGAATTCATATACATAATGTCCTTTTTTAACAACTTTGTCTCCTTTTGCTATTATTTTTCCACATTTTCCTGCTTTTACATCTTCTTCTGATATTGCCGAATTTGTTTTCAAGCACCAGTATCTTGGGCATATATACCAGTTTTTATTTTCGGGATCTGTTCCATATTCAAGAGCATGATTATATGACTTTGAATTATTTTTCTTATCATTTTCATCAATTCTATCTTTTTCTTCTTGAGACAAAATAACTGGTTGTCGCTGACGACTTGCTTGACAAAGTTTGGAATATGCATCAAATTTTCCATCGTCTTCTGATAAAAAAAGCGTTGGCTCTTTCTTTTTCAATCGGCTCAAAAAGATATTATTATTGTTATCTTTCAATACCATACCGTCTAATTTTTTGTCGATTTCGGATCCTCCTGATTTTTTGTCATTTGATACACTTGATTCATCTGATTCATCTTGTGCAAACATTAAACTATTGGTAGATGATGCAGACGATTTTTTTGAATTTTCAGAAGTAGTCTCATCTTGAGCAAACATTAAACTGTTTACAGATAATTTTTCAGAGTCTGGTTTTTCAATTGAAATAGGAGATAATATATCATATGAAGAATATGATTGAATATCATCTATTTCGTTTGAAATATCTACTGATTCATACTGTTTTAAATCTCCGAAAGCGGTGCTTTCCATTAACTCTTCTTTATACTCAGGAACTTCTTCTTCATATGTATCCAAATACATAATATCATCGGTTGTTTCAATACCTACCACAACGTTATCATATTTTTCGACATTGCTTTGTTTTTTATTTACTTGTTTATTACATTTCGATAAAATATTTTTGATAGATACAGATGTAGACGCAGGCTCTTGTGTAATACGCAATAGAGAATCAATATATATTTGTATAACATCTATATAATCTACATATAGAGGTATTGTCATATTATCACAATCAATAATACATGTAAATAAATCATTATATGACTCAATATTCATTTTTACAGAGAACCCTGGACTATCTGCTATTTTTAAAGATGTGCTTACAAATTTCCCATGAACACGTTCGTGATTTTTGATAAAGGATGCAAGATGCATACTTGCTTCAGCAAAGCCTATATCATATTTTTTTGCAATTGCATCCGCTATTTCTCTATCTGATTTATTCTTTCCATGCAATGAAGCGATATACACATCTTCTTCATTCATTTCATTATAATTTTCAACGCGTTTAAATGTAAAATCAACCCCTTTGTGAATATCTGGTAAATCGTTCATATCAAAAATAGTAGAAAAACAATCTGTATATTTTGACAAATCAATCTCTTTTTTTACTTTCATAGATGATGTATATTGCATATACTCAATTTCAATATCATCTCTGCGAATATCTTGAAATTTTTTTATTTCGTATCCGTTTTTTCTTAGAAAATCATTCATATGTTCAATGACAGGATTTGCAATATTGCGAATAATTTCATTTAATGATTCTATTTCTATTGGTTTTCGAAAATTGTTTCCAGAAATATGAATATCACCATTCGTTTGAATATCAATATAAAAATCGCCATTTTCATTTTCTATAGAAAACGATATCTGTTTTTTTTTACCCGTTTCTTTTGCTAATTTTAAAATAGTTTTGGGGGATAAAAAAGGTATTTTTGTTCCATATTTGGTTATATCTTCGCTGTAAAATCTATAAATATTTTCATGACGAAACCCGGGATTATATTTTATAAATGGAATTGTTTTTGTTGAATGAACATTTTTAAAAATAGTATACAATGGTAGTATATTTTTCACATCTGGATGAATAAATAATGAGAAAATTGTGATTCCTTTCGATTCATATTGCAATTCTTTCAATCGATTATTATAAATATTATATAACATATCAACAGATTCATATGTTTTAAATATGTATTCAGATGCAATTTTCTTGGTTTTTTTAACAAGTTCTCCTCGTTTTTTCAAAAGCAAGTCTGTATCTATTATATCATATTTTATCAATAGTGGAAAATATAGCGAAACAATAATCTCAGCATTTAAACCGGTTTCGTATATATATTCCAGGACGTCTTCCGCTAAACATACAAAAATCGTGTTGTCGATGAATTTCCCTCCATTATTGTTTAATAATAACTGGTTCTCAAAGTTTTCCAATGGATTGGTTGATTTATGATTTAACTTTGTTGTTTTCAAAATATCAAACGGGTTTGCTGAAAATAATTCATCATGAACTATACGAAATCGTTTTCCAATACTTAATTTGTATAAAAATGAGTCATTCTTAATTTTTTGAACATCTTCCAAAAAAAAACGCGATTTATGATCATCTAATGTTTCAATGATAATATCAGATATTCCAAAATTTATTAAAAATTGTTCATATGTTGATCTATCTATAAAATCGCCTTTACCACTAATATTATCAAATACCATTTGCAAATTTTTATATGGGTTCTCAATATTACTAAATAAATATATTTCCTGATATGATACTGCAAAATCTATTTCTTTCAAAAATTTATTTTTAATTGTTGAAATAGAATCATCTTTGTGAATTTGTTGGTTAGAGAATTGAATCGGAATAGAATTTGTCTCTATAAATTCGCGTTCTTTATCATTAAATATACTTGAATCTGCATTTTCCGTATTATTTGAAAAAACGATCATTTGCTTTGGAGTATTATCTTTTCCTAATATACAAAATTTGTATGGTGTATCCATTGTATTTTTACTTATTATGATATATAGCTACATATTATAATATATTGCTTTTACGATTTACGAATGTTTACACCACTGCATATATTTTTATTTATGCATCATAATATGGATTATCGCTTATTTTCATACTGCAATATTCCTTTGGATTTTTTTTATAATCAACTGGATTATGTATTCCTGCTTCTTTTGCTTCTGACAATAGAAATTTAAAATTTTCCCAAAATTCAGATTTATGTCCGATTGATTTTGTAGCTACATGGGATAATTCATGAATGGCTACAAACATGAGTGTATTTTCATCAATTAAATTATTATTATCCGTTTTTTTTTCATTCAAACAAAAAGCTAATTTCTCACCTTTGTTCTCACTATATGCAGTATATTCGCTGGTCGGGAGTGTTTCCATAATTTGTTTTGGATTAAAACCATCATGTAATCGTAAAACATTATCTTTGTCTGGATATTTTTTGAATACATACTCGACTAAATTTTTACATTTTTCAGTTGTTTTTGCAAGCAAATCTGCTGCTATATTTATCTCTTTACGATCTCTTACACAATATTTATTTCCATCAACATTAGATATTACGCATTTTAAATCTAACGTATCGCGATTTGCTAAATACATATAAATTCCTACAAATAAGATTCCAGAAATAACAAAATATATGAATATTTCTACTTTGTTCATTATACATTTATTTGTTATAATGTTTCATTCAAATAATTATTATGTCTTTATTTTTGTTTCAAATAAATAGTTTTTTACACCTTTCCCATATTATTATATTTAACTCAATATAATAATGTAAATCGTTTTTACAATATTTGCTTGAACAACTGTAAATTTTTGGATCTAATCAAAATAATTATCGAAGACCAGCTCCAACTTCAAGTGGGACACGTCCAATATCAGGTTCAATTGTGCTTTGGTTCCATGGTCCTACAGCTGCTTTTGGGATAATAGGATCGGAACGTTCTTGTAAATTGGCATTGCGGAGGGTTTGTCCAATTGTATCAAGTCCAATGTGATATCCTGCTTGAAGAAGGTCAGGAGCGGCAATGTTTCCTTGTGAAACAGGGTTTAATGCAGCCCATTGACTATTTTGATCTTGCGGAAGAAGATCTTGAGGATTTGTAGCGACACCTGCTGTGTATCCAGTAGTAATATCTTTGATAACATTAGCAGGTTGTGCAACATCAGATACTACTTGAGGCGAAGCTTGTTTATTTGATGGAGGTGCTACAGTGGAACCTGTATCCATACCATCAACCTTTTTAGTCTTGGCTCCAGAATATGCCCAAAGACCCCATGCAAGAATGAGAAAAACGACTAAAATAATTACTCTTTGAGTTGTAAAAAATTTGGAAAAACCACGTGCAATGTTTTTTAACATTTTGCTTTTATATAAACGGTTGATAAAATTATTTTTACAATTACGATTATTTAAGTCTTTATCTGAAAATCAAATCTTGTTATTAGATTCATGATTTTTTGCTAAAATGATTATGTTTATTCTGATTTCTTTGTTTTTTTGTTTTTTTTTGTTTTTTGTTTATTCATGTTCGTTATTGTCATCTTCATCACTATTTTCATCTTCGTCATCTCCATCTTCACTATCGTCGTCATCACTGCTATCAATAATATCATCTAACATGTATGTATTTTTAATACGTTTTGCTTCTAAATATGCCGAAAGTGCTAAATCTCTTGCTACTTTTGCTTTCTGTCTGGCTTCTTTATACATTTCATAATATACATCATTGCGTTTTTTCAATGATACAGTTTCTGATTCGGGCATTTCGTCTAAATTAAAATCAACTTCGCATAAATCTGTATTTAATATGGATGGTTCTTCAAGTTGTTTTGTAGAAATTTGTAAAGCCGGCTCGTCCATATTTTCAATCATCTTATTTGTTTTGTCATGATCTTCTTTAACATTGTTTTCTAAATCTACAGCAGCATTTTTCTCTTGATTCTCTAAAGAATCTTCTTTCACTAAAAATGGCTGATCTGGTTCACTTACTAAAGATGAATCAATAGAGGTATCTTTTATAGCTTCCATTATAAATGGTGTTTCAACTACTATTTTATCAGAGGGTGCCGATTCTGAATGCGTAGATTTTTTCAAAATACAAGTATTGAATAAATCATATGTTTTGAGAACCATCATTTGCTTTATTTCAATATCTATTTGAAAGCTTCGCGAAGAGCATCTTATACCTTGGATTTCTAATATAGCCATTACATTTGTTCCTTCTTTGATATCATCATACGATACATCATTTTCATCTTCGTTATATATTTTTAACATTGGTTTTCCTAAACGTGTTGGAATATTTGTTCGAATAATGTATGATTTTCCGGATTTATATACTTTCATTGGTGATGTAAAAGAGTTTTCTATATCGTCCATTTCTAATTCAGTTTGAAACCATTTTTCGCGATTTTTGAAAATTAAATGTTGAGATTTGTTTTCTAAATTTTCCATCCATTGAATAAATTGCTCATTTTCTTGATGAAATACTAAATCGCAATACATGCGTTTTCCAGTTTTTACAACAATTTGTTTGACGCTGCATTTAGGTGGTTGAATATATAATGGATGTTCACATATTGAATATTTACTGATATATGTACCAGTTGATGCGGAAAGTGGTTTTGTTATAGTTAATTCATCGAAGTTAAATTTAGAATTAGGTTCATATATTTGCTCCATTATAGGATATTTACACAGATTTTATATTGTATATTTACGAATTTATACATTGTGATATGTAGTGAATAAAATAAACATATACATATACATATCATATA
>Ga0114968_10001962_pt1 | contig 15852 bp, 10 predicted proteins | sample M_130807_EF_Meta_FD_87020 | JGI IMG/M metagenome (GOLD analysis project Ga0114968, IMG submission 87020) | Freshwater microbial communities from Lake Montjoie, Canada to study carbon cycling - M_130807_EF_MetaG | ecosystem: Environmental > Aquatic > Freshwater > Lake | place: Lake Montjoie...
GTAAGGTCATTATTTAATTCTAAATTAATAAAATCCATAGAATTCTCGAAAAAAAAAAAATACTATGGGTTTGAAAATGGACTAATGTGTAGTTTTATTAAGTTGTCTTTTTATTCATCTAAAGGTATGAATATTATTAAATATAAATTGGAAAAAGAAAAACTTACTTTTGTTAATCCAAATACAGGTAAATGTATTATTAAAGGTCTTTATGAAAGTAATATAGACCCAGTACTTAGAATTACACATCTATCTGATATTCTTACTGCTGGATGGATTAAAGTGAAGGAATATATATTTGATGACAATGAAGAATATTATTTCACAAATTGGAAAAATGTGAGTAATCATGATTCTCTTAATAACACTGTAGCAGACTTTAGTATTCTTTACTTTGATATTGAAGCATGTAGTGAAGATGGGTCTTTTCCAAATGCATTAAAACCAAATGACCGTGTAACTCAGATATGTGCTATTATTAAAAATTCCACTGAAACAAGTAAATATCTTTTTAATTTAGGTACTATTGACTCTATTGAGGATGTTACAGTAATTCAATATAAATCAGAAAAAAAATTACTCATTGATTACGCCCAATTTATTAGAGACACAAATCCAGATGTTATTGTAGGCTACAATATATTTGGTTTCGATAATGGTTATCTTTTTGAACGTGCCGAAGTATTAAATATTACACACTTATTTAATTGTCAATCTAAACTTCCTGGATATATGACTACTGTTAAAAAAAAAATATTAAATAATCAACAATCTGGATTTAATGAATGGAAAATGACTAAACTAGTTGGAAGAATTCATATAGATCTCCTACAGGTAATTAAAAAAGACTTCAAACTTGAATCCTATAAATTAGATTATGTAGGAGAACACTTTATGGGGCAAGGTAAGGACGATGTATCACCAAAAGAAATATTTGAAGCATGGTCTACTGATAATGGTACAAGAGAAAAACGTACTAGAGTAGGTAAATATTGCGTTCAAGATACTAATTTATGTTTACTTCTTTTTGAAAAGTTTTCAGTACTTACAAATCATCTTGAAATGGCTAAAGTAACAAGAGTTCCATTGGAATATCTTATAACAAGAGGACAAAGTATTAAGGTATTTAGTCAAATTGCTTATGAAACTCGTAAAGCAGGTTATCTAATACCTGTATTACCAACTCAAGATAAAGATTCTAAATTTCAAGGAGCTACTGTACTTGAGGCTAAAGTAGGATATTATCAAAAGCCAGTAGCTGGATTAGATTTTGCAAGTCTATATCCAAGTATTATGATAGCGCATAATATGTGTTATTCTACAGTAATATTAAATAATAAATTTAGAGATATTCCAGGAGTAGAATATTCAACAATAAAAATATCAGATTCTCTTGAATTTAGTTTCGTTCAAAATACTCCTGGGGTACTTTCAGGAATTCTCCAAAATCTCTGGAGTGCCAGAAAAGTAACAAAAAAAGAAATGAATGCAGCAACTGATCCATTTTTAAAAAATGTTCTTAATGCAAAACAATTAGCTATAAAGGTAAGTATGAATAGTATTTATGGATTTACTGGAGCTGTTGTTGGAGTACTACCATGTTTAGAAATTTCTCAAAGTGTTACTGGATGCGGTAGACAAATGATAGAACAAACAAGTACTATAGCAAGAAATAAGTTTAATTGTGAAGTAATATATGGAGATTCAGTACTTCCTGATACACCAATAATGTTTCAATTAAATGGAAGTATTATTATTAAAAAAATTGAAGATATTTTTAAAGAATACCATTCCCAAGAATACTCACTAAATAAAGAACAATCCATACCTACAGATCCAATTGAAGTATGGACTTCAACTGGATGGAAAAAGATATTACGAGTAATAAGACACTATACATATAAAAATATATACACAGTAGTTACAAATAAAGGAATTGTAGAAGTAACAGAAGACCATTCTTTATTAAATCAAAATCTTGAAGAAATAAAACCAGGTAATTTGACAGATGAATTACTTTATCATAGTTATCCTAGTGTAGTAATTTCTGATTTATTATTAATTAATTCAGCAATAGTAAAATTTTATAATAATAAAAATAGTAATGTAATAAAAACAAATCATAAAATATTAGCAAGTTACTACTACCTTATAGGTAAATTTAATAATAAAAAAATAATAGTAGACTATTCACCATCAGATGGATTAATTACACTTACATTTTATAATTACTACCCAGAGATAAACAATAAAATTAAGTATATTGAAAATAAGGGACTCTATAGTGGTTATGTATATGATATAGAAACAGAAGATGGTACATTTGCAGCAGGTGTTGGAGAATTAGTTATAAAAAATACAGATTCATGTTATGTAATATTTCCAGAACAAGTAGACCCCGACGGTAAGTTAAAAGGTCTTTTTAAGGTAGCTGAGGATGCAGCTAAAGAGATATCAAAAACATTTAAAAAACCTATTGAACTTGAATTTGAGAAATTTATGTATCCATTAATTCTTGTAGCAAAAAAAAGATATATGTATGTTGAATGGACGAATCCAGAAAATCATAATGGAGAAATAGAAGCAAAAGGAGTTGAATTAGTCCGTAGAGATAATTGTCCTTATGTAAAAGAAACACTAGATGCAGTACTACAACAAATATTTTTTAAAAATAATTTACCATTAGGTATCCATGAAGCAGAACAACATGTAGACTTCTTATTAAATGGTGAAGTACCAATAAATAAATTAGTGTTATCAAAAAATTTAAAAAATGAGTATAAACGTCCTGAAACTATAGCACACTATCAATTAGTCGAAAAAATGAAATTACGTGATCCTAACAGTGCACCAAAACCAGGAGACAGAGTTCCTTTTGTATATATAGATATAGGTGATCCAAAAGCATTGTCATGGAAAAAAGTAGAGGATCCTCAGTATGTAATTGATAATAAGGTACCTATAGATTATTTATATTACCTCGAGCATCAACTTAAGGTACCTTTAGAAACTATATTTGATATTTTAATAGGTAAAGAACGTTGTAAAAAATTATTTAGTAGAGATTCCTACACAAAAGCTAAAAAAAGAGAACAAATAAGTATAGGTGAAGCTAAAAGGATACGTGAAGGTAATAAAGATATACGTAGCTTTTTTGGAATTAATAATAAATAATAATCATTAATAATTAAATAATTAAATAATAATAATAATAATAATCATTATTAATAAATGGTATTACATATAGTAACATATGTTACACATTCAGAAAGATATTTTAGTTTATTAAAAGATTATCCAGGGTTAGTAATATTAGGATATGGATCTAAGTGGAATGGACCAATCGATAAAATAAGAGGAGTAATTAAATATTGTAATACTGTTAATCCAGATGATATAGTCTTATTCGTTCAAGGATTTGATTCAGTAATATTATCTTCAGTAGATGAAATACTTACTAAATATTCTGAGTTTGACAATAACCCGTTAATATTTTCTAAAGGTGTAAATCCAGATACAATTTTATATAAATATTTATTAGATAAATTATATTCAAGAAATGCAGATGGATATTCAATAAATACACATATGTATATTGGTCCTGCTAAAAAAATAATATCTTTCTGGAATGAATATATTGATGGTAATATAGAAAAATATGCAAATAATATTTTTAGAAATAATCCAGATTTAGTAACTGTTGATATTGATTATAAATTATTTTATAATTATTCTAAAATAGATTCTATAACAATTAATAATAATAGATTAGTAATTAATGATAATAGTCCATGTGTATTATCAGGATCTAAATTTACTAATCTCAAAGATGTATTAATTAAATTAAATATTAAAGATATTCCTGAAGTGAGTATTGATTATTTTTCATTAATAAAATGTTATCTTTCAAATTTTTTAATTGAAATAATGATATTGGTACTAATACTAACAATAGCTTTGGTACCATTAAAAAATAAATTAATATACTTTATAATAGCATATACATTATTACTTGAAATAATTCATTATCAACTTTATGTAAAATTTGTAAATACTTCAAGTTTTATTAAATTTATTTATTCAATAATGGAATTTTTTCATATACTTATCATGGTTATTATATTTATATTAATGTTTAACTTTAAATGTGAACTAAAAAAATTAATGATATTAAACATAGCTATGTTTGTACTAATTGGTTGTTTTTTTATATTTAAAAGATGTATACTAACAATATTAGAAAATAAGGTACTTGGAGTAGATGAGCGTATAGGAACTGTTTCAAAAACTACAAGAATAATGTATTTTTTTAAATTATCAAAAAGATACATTCCACCAAACCAAGATAATGATTTTGGTAATACCTTGGCATGGATGAATGGAAATGGTATATTAATATTTTTTGTATTATTATTAAATAGTTGGTGTTTTTTTTCATCACAAAATAAATTAGTTTGCAAAAGCAATAGATCCCATTCCAGAAGAAATACGTAATACATTATAATTAATTGCATATATATTAATATCATTTAATCGTTCATTTACAAGTGTATTAAACTCACTCCAAACCATACGTGGATTTGTAATACGACTAAAATTTGCACTTCCAGAAGGTTGAAATTCTTCAGGACGTAAACTAAAAGAATAAACACCTATTGAGTCACTCTGTACGTAAGAACCAGAACCTGTATGAAATTCCCATATTTGTTGACGAGTAAAGTATTTTAAATTTCTTGGGCTAAAACGAGGAAGACCATTAAAAGTTAAATTCATTTTGACACCTGTAATATCTGCATTTTTAACATTATCCCCAACACCAGGTACTGTTCTATAAATAAGACTTTCTGGAAAAGCAGGTCCTTTACCTAACCCCCCTGGAATATCTCTAAGAGGTCTATCTTGAGGTTGTCCGCAAAATATAATTTCTTTTATCGGGTGTTGAAAATTTAGAGGTATTGTTACTGTATTATTACTTACTATTTTATCATTATAGTTTTGAAACTGAAGTTGTTCTATAAGATATTCATGTGATCCTTGAGTAAATATTTTACGTTCTGCTGAATCAAGATAAATATAATCAGCATAAACTTTAATATTTGTTAAATCAATATACATATTTTGTTCTGAATCATAATTATATTGATAAACACCTATAATAGCTCGTGTAGTAGCTAAGTTAATATAAAATTTAACTTCATGGTACTGAAGTGCTATCAATGGAATAGCAAGTCCAGGATTACGGCAAAACCAAAACTGCATAGGTATATAAGCTTCTGATGGTGCATCTTTGGTTGTATTTTCAGTAGGTAAATCTGATAGTTGATAAATATAATTCATATGTGTATAAGCTGTTTTATTATATTTAAGCATAGCCCATGGTTCTTCTCCATTTAATCCTGAACTTAATTGTAGTTCACTAACACCTATATTAGTAAGATCTCTCCATATAGTTAACCAAATACCATAATGACGATCTATAAGATTTCCACCAATTTCTATTTCCATAGATTCTAGTATAGCATGACCTAAATTAGCTGAAATAACATCTACCTGATTCCCTTGAGGAGGTACGATTTTATTTGGGCTATATTGAACTGTTAAATTTTTTAGTAAATCTCCATTACGTGATATTGTTACAGCTATTCTTGATCCTGCAGTTAAAGATCCATTGATGTCTTGTTGTATAGATTCTATTGCAAAATTAGTATATCTACGATATACTTTTTTAAAATAAGTTATTTGAGGTTGTCCTGTAATAACTATATTTTGAGCTCCAAAAGCAACTAATTGTATTAAAGCTCCTCCAGGCATTTAATTATTACTTATTATTAATTACTAATTATTAATTTTCTTAAATAAATTAAATTAATTGCTTATTATTAATTGGAATAAGCAAGTCCACCCATTCCAGACATGACTCTAAAAATATTATGATTAAGTGCATAAATATTTAATGGATTTAGAGTTTCAGTAGGTTTACGATCATAAAAAAATAACACAGCTCTATCGATTCTAGAAAAATTACAACTTCCAGAAGGTTGTTGGTCTTGTGGATTTAAACAAAATGAATAAACAGCTATATTATCACCACCTGCATCAGTTACAGACCCTGAACCTGTATGAAGTTGAAGTATTTGTTGACGAGTGAAGTATTTCAAATTTCTTGAACTAAATCTATCATTTTGATTAAGTACAAGTTGTAATTTAAGGTCTGTTGTAGGTGCTCCAAAAGTATCATCTGAGTCATTAACAATAATAGGATAAGGTGTAGCTCCACCCCATACACTTTTATAATATGGGTTTGTTATAGTAATAAATGGATTATCTGGATGTGTATTTACTAATAAATCATTAATAACCGATTGTGGTTTTCCAGTAATAATAAGTTCCTTTATAGGATGATTAAAATTAAGTTCAACTGAAGTTGCATTTGCATAATCAATATCCTGGTATTGTAGTTGATCTATAAGATATTCATGTGCTTCAGAAGCAAATTTTTTACGTTCAGGTGCATCAAGAAATACATATTCTCCAAAAAATTTAATACTAGATAAATCTACAGGTATATCATTCACTTTATAATCAGTTACTGGAATAATGAAGTCTTGTTTTTTTGCAAATGTTATATTTAATTTAACTTCATGATACTGTAATGCTATTAATGGAATTGCTAAACCAGGATTACGACAAAACCAAAATTGTAAGGGTACATAGGCTTCTGTAGGAGCATTATAGGTTCCTAAATTAGTATAAGGGTATTTATTAATACCTTTATGAGTATAAGCCATAGTTTGATACTTTGTTAAAAAGGTTTGAAATGTTTTTATAGTAATTTCTCCATATCTTCCTAAAGTTCCTGTAATACCTGGTGTAATACCTGGTATACTTTCTTTCGTATATTCAAGATATTTATAGTAATTTTGAAATTCACCACCATCACTATTTATACTAAATTGTGAAGCATAAGGATTTACCTCAGTTAGATCTCTCCATATAGTTAACCATATACCATAATGTTTATCGATTACTTGACCTCCAATTTCAATCTCCATAGATTCTATTAATGAGTGTCCTAAATCACTACATATTCCTTGAATATATGAACTCTTAGGAATTATTTTATTGGGTTTATATTGCATATAAAGACCTTTAAGTAAATCTCCATTACGAGTAATAGTAACAGATACCTTAGAACCTGGGTTTATTGATCCAGTAATAGGTATTTCGATTTCTTCCATAGCAAAATTAGTATGTCGTTTATGAATATTCTTAAAATAAGTTATTTGAGGGTGTCCTGTAAGATAAACATCTTGAGCTCCATAAGCTACTAATTGTAATAAAGTGGATCCCATGATTAATTAATTATTATTAATTACTTATTATTATTAATTTTCTTAAATTAAATTTAATTAGAAAAAACAATACCTCCCATACCACTTGTTATTCTAAGAACATTATAATTTATACCATAAATATCTATAGGATTAAGTACTTCATATGATGGTTTTAAATTCTTGAAAAGAAGTCTTACATCATTTATAGTACTAAAATTTAATGTACCACTAGGTTGATGATCTTCAGGAGTTAAAGCAAATGAAATTACTGCTATATTACCATAGGTTCCACTACCTGGTCCTGTATGATATTTCCATACTTGATTACGAGTAAAGTATTTCAAATTTCTAGGAACAAATTGTTCTTTACCATTGACTATTAATTGTAGTGTAGCTTCAGTAAATGTAACAGCGTCCAAACTATTTGTAGTATTAAATGCATTAGATACTTGTGAAATAATTGGACCTGGTGTAGCTGCTCCATCACATGTATTCCACCATTCAAAAGGTGCAGGTAAAGGATTAGCTAGAAATACAGGATCATAAGCATACTTATAACCAAGAGGACCTGAAATATTATTATCTATAAAATTATAATTATCTAAACTATTAGGGTTACTTGGTTGTCCTGCTATAATAAGTTCTTTTATAGGATGATTAAAATTTAATGAAACATTACTGGTATTTTGTGAACTTTTTCGTTGTACTTGTTCGATAAGATATTCATGACTATTTTGTGCGAACTGCTTACGTTCAATAGTATCAAGAAATACATAGTCTCCAAATACTTTAAAATTTTTAGAAATATTGAAATAGTCATTATCATCACTTATTACTTTATTAAGTACCAAAAAAGCATTTAATGCAGCCAAATTTATAGTTAATTTAACTTCATGGTACTGTAATGCAATGAGTGGAATTGCTAGACCAGGGTTTCTACAAAACCAAAACTGTAGAGGAATATAACATTCTTTAGGAGCATTTAATAAATTTAATCCATAAGGACCAGTATCACCGGAAATAACCTTAATACTTTTTGCTATACCTGTATGTGTATATGCCATTTTATTATAAATAATATCAAAATCACTTTCAACACGTTTTCCTGAAATATCTAACTGAGATTGTGAATTATAAGCATTATTTTCTGTAAGTTGTCTCCAAACAGTTAACCATCTACCATATTGACGATCAATTACCTGACCTCCAATTTCAATTTCAATTTGTTCTAAAATAGCATGGCTAAAATCATTTGCTATAGTATTTATATAAACTCCTAAAGCTTGATACTTAAGATAATTTTCTATTATTGAATCATAAGGACTAAATTGTATCCATAATTTTTTCAAAAGATCACCGTTACGTGATATAGTATAGGTAATTCGTGATTGAAGACGAGGAACATCTTCAGAAATTTGTTCTACAGATTCTACTGCAAAGTTTGTGTATCTACGATAAACACTTTTAAAAAAAGTAATTTGTGGTTTTCCTGTAAGATAAACATCTTGGGCTCCATAAGCTACTAATTGTAACAAAGCACCACCCATTAAGTAATATTATTATTATTAATACTTATTATTTTATTATTATTATTTTTTAAACAATTTAATCTCTAATACATTTATTGTAGATTAAATTCTTTTAACCAGAGCAATATGACTAACCTAAATGTCCTTTAACCTCTCTCTTGGGAACACCTTGAATTTTTACATATAGGTTACTTAATTTTAATAACAGTAGTAATTATTATTACTATTTTAATTGGAAGATTAAGCTTCTTAATTGGAATAAGCAAGACCTCCCATACCAGACATAATACGAAGAACATTGTAGTTAACAGCATAGATATCTAGAGAATTTAGATTACTTGCAGAAGTTCCTCCAAATTTCATTTGAGCGTTATCGATACGGGAAAAGTTGCAAGTACCGCTTGGTTGATGTTCTTCAGGTCGAAGAGCAAATGAGTATACACCAATGGCATCACGGAATGATTGAGAACCATATCCAGTATGTGAATCCCAGATTTGATTACGAGTGAAGTAGGTAATGTGACGATCAGTGAAACGATCAGTTCCGTTAAGAACAAGACGCATTGTAAGATCAGTTCGAGATGTTTCAAGATCATTAACAACGCCTTGAGCGTCAGTAGATTGATCTGATACAATTTGGCTAGGTGTAGCACCACCAGTAAGAACTGTATCACCACTAAATGAACCATCTTTAACTGAAACGGGGGTACCAGTAAAGATAAGTTCTTTAACGGGATGGTTAAAGTTTAGACGAATTGTGCTTTGAGTTTCACCAGATTGTACTTGTAATTGATCGATGAGGTATTCATGTGCGTTTTGAGCGAATTGACGACGTTCAGTGGTATCTAGGTAAATATAGTCAGCATAAATTTGAATACTTGAATAATTTACAGTAGGTACTCCTGTATCAGCTAAAAATAGTTGATCTAGGTTAGCATAATTAATGTTAAATTTAACTTCATGGTATTGTAGTGCGATCAATGGAATAGCCAACCCAGGGTTACGGCAGAACCAAAAGGCCATAGGAACATAAGCACGTTTGGGAGCTCTAGCTAGACCACTTTTATCTAAGTCTCCTGTAGGTAAATAATATCCAAGATGGGTATAAGACATACGTTGATATAGAGTAGGAGCAACAAAGTCATGCCAGGTTGCACTATCACCTGTTTCAGGTTCATTGGCGCCTGAATCTCCTCCCCAAGTGTAGGTAGGTTCTGCTCCACCCCAATGAAGTCGTCCTTTAGAACCAGTGGGGTTTACTTCAGTAAGTTCACGCCAAATAGTAAGCCATTTTCCGTAGTGTTTATCAATGAGTTGACCTCCAATTTCAAGTTCAAGTTGATTAAAAAGAGCATGTCCTAAATCAGCAGCTACATATCCAGTAGTTCCTTTAGGTAGTAAATTGCTAGGATCATATTCAACCCATAGATTTTTGAGTAAATCTCCATTACGTGAGACAGTTACAGTTACACGGCCTCCAGGAATGGAGTTACCATTGATGGTTTGTTGAATAGATTCAACAGCGAAGTTGGTGTGGCGACGGTAAATAGCCTTGAAAAAAGTAATTTGTGGTTGACCGGTAAGATAAATATCTTGAGCTCCGTAAGCGACAAGTTGCATAAGACCTCCCCCCATTTTTGTTTGTTTTTATAATTTATATTAAATATTTTATTTTATAAATAAATTCCGAAAAATAATTAAATTTAATTAGAATACGCAAGTCCTCCCATTCCCCCTAATACTCTAAAAATATTGTAACTTGGTGCAATAATAAGATAATTTGGTATAAATGAATAATTTTCTTCAGGAATGGAATCTTGATTTCCTGGAATTACATTTTTATTTCTAAAATTAACTACCATATGAGCGTTATCTATTCTTGTAAAATTACAAGTACCTGAAGGTTGATGTTCTTCAGGTCTTAGTGCAAATGAATAAGAATATATATAATTACTAGGTATTCTCGTATGATGTTGATAAGGTTGTACTAATCGAAAGTATTCACCTGGTCTTTCTCTAAAACGATCATGGCCGTTAATAAGTAATTTTAAATTATATACAGGTGCAAATTGAGCGGGTGTTCCATTTGGAATTTTATTGTTCCCTAAAGAAAAATCATTTTGAGGAGCATTTGAATTATTTCTACCAAAAATAAATATTAATTCCTTTGTTGGATGATTTAAATTTAATCGAAGTATATTTTCAGAAACAATACTTTGCATATTACCTGCTTGGCTTTGTGTTTGTTCTATAAGATATTCATGTGCGTTTTGTGTAAATTTTCTACGTTCAGTAGAATCAAGAAAGTAGTATTCCGCATATACCTTAAATGAAATTAATCTTGGAGGTTCTAAAGGATTTTTTAAAAATACTTTAGAATAAGTATCACCATTAGTTGCAAAAAGAAGATTATCATACTTTTCTATATTTATTTCTAATTTAATTTCATGATACTGAAGCGCTATCAATGGAATTGCTAGACCAGGGTTTTTACAAAACCAAAACTGCAGTGGAATAAATAATCTATTACCTGGACTCTGAGTAATATCATATGGAGTATATACACCTGTAGAATAGTCCTTTCCTATCATTTTTCCAAATCCTTCAAGCTGCGATCCATTAAGAGTAAGTTCAGACCAAATATCTAACCAAATTCCATATAGTTCATCTATTTTTTGCCCCCCTATAAAAATAGCAGTTCTACTAATAAGATAATTACCTACTCCTTGCATCCATCCAAATGTACTATACTGCCCCTCCCCAGGATCAAAAAGAGCAGCATTAGGTAATTGAGCTTCTATAGTAACATTACCAATAAGATCTCCATTTCTAGCTAATACTAATACTACTGTATCTCCAAAATCAGTAACACCATCATATGCCTGTGGTATAGATTCTATAGCAAAATGAGTATGTCTTTTATATATAGCTTTAAAAAAAGTCACCTGTGGTTGACTTGTAAGATAAATATCCTGAGATCCATATGCTACTAATTGTATTAATCCACCACCCATCAAGTACTTAGTATTATTATTAATAGTACATTATTATTTTTTTAAATTAACTTTTGTGAGTTCAAAGGTATTTTTAGTATTTCCTTTTTTAATGACCCATCCCTGTGATAATAATTTATATAAATAAAGTGCTCTTAAAATAATTAAATAACTTATATTATCTAGTACCTTTACCATATTCCTATTAGTACTATTAGGAAATACTAGTAGTATTAATAGTATTATTATTATTTTTAATAAAAATATTGTACGTAAAGTAAGTAAAAATGTTAAAAATAGGAATTGTCCTAAATTATAAAAATGCTGAAAAAAAAAAAGATGAATTAATTCCATTAAAAAAAGGGATAGATCTTGATATTACTAAGTACACTATAAATCGTAAGGGGAGAAAATATGTTCCAGCTGATGTAGGACTAGGTTTATATATACTTGAAAATTATAACAATATAGTAATTGATTTAATAAGACCTAATGAAATTAGTATGAGTAGATTTAAACAAAATGATATAGTTTTTATTATTATTTATGATCTTGTAGAAGCATTTCATTTAAGTTCACCTCAAGAATTTAAAAAATATAAAAGAATTTTAAAATCTTCAGATAACATTTATCCACCGTATGAATATCAAAAATTTATAAATAACAAAGTCACTTATTATAAATACTTAGAATCTAAAAATATCCCAGTAGCACCTACATATGGAATTACAAAAGAAAAATGGTATTCTCGTAACCCTACTCAATATGTAAATAATCTCATTTTAAAATTTATAAGAAATAAATGGGAATCAATAATAGCAAAACCAGTATACGGACAAGAATCGATAGATTTTGCAAAATTTATGAATATCCGAAATAATACCCCATTAAAATTAAAAAATTATATTGGTAGAGTATTACCTAAATATAAAGGTATCGTTATACAAGAATTTATTAAAGGTTTTGATAAAAAAAATCCCGAGTTTAGAATGTACTATCTAAATGGAATATATAGATACTGCATAATAACTGTAAATGGAGATGTTAAATGTCCTATTCAAGAAGGTGGTAAATATAAAATAAATGATGATAAATGGGAATACCTTAAAAAATTTTCATTGAGTGTAGTTAATTCACTACCTAAAATAAATAATTTATCAATAAAAGTACCTATACTCTTAAGAATAGATATAGGATCTGGTCTTGAAGGTGTACCATTTAGTTATTTTATAAATGAAATAGAATTTGTACCTAGTCTTTATATAGAAGATCAAAAATATCCTGTATTAAAAGATCTTTCAGAAGGACTTGTAAAAGTAGCTACAGAATACTCACAAAGAAATTAAAGAATATATAATTTTTTAAATTGAATTATTTTAGTTCTACAGTAGTAACAAGAATCATTTATTTGATCTTTACATTTTTCACATAGTGTATGTCCGCATGGATCTATAAAGTATTTTATCTGTTTTTCTAGACATATACTACAAATACATGGATGTTGAATACTTAAATAAGAATTTATAGATTCCTTTAGAATAAACATTTCATTATTAAGAGAATCTACTTCTTTTTTTAGAGGATCTATTGTTATCAACTTAGAATATTCTTTTAATTTATCAGACAATAATGAAGTAATACTACTATCTTCATTTATTTCTCTTTTTGTTTCAAAAACATTAAGGTAATTAATAAGATCCATAAATTTTGAAGTAAGAAGATCTAATTCTAATTTATTATCATAATATTCTTTTTCTTTAATAACTCTACGGTTATATAAATCATATATTTCACTTTTAAATTTTAAAATAAGTTCATTAAGTTTATTAGTTTCATGTTTTTCTTTTACTCCTTTAATAAAGGAGTCAGTACAATCTTCTCCTTTTAAATCAAAAATACTTGTTCTTATTTGATTATAAAAATAATCAATTGAATTTTCAGGGTCATAAAATAATGAATAATTTATATTTCCACCAAAAGGATCAACTGATTCCATTACTCATTACTAATTATTAAACTTATTAATTTTAAACTCAAAATTTTTTTTACCAGATTTTGATTTTATTGATTCAACTGGTTGTTTACCCTTAATAATTTCAATTTCTTCATTATTAAAAGTAATTGAATTAATACCATTATCAAAAGCTTCTATTGAAACAGGACAATATTCTTTAACAATTTCTTTTATTTTATCTGAATAAACCCTAATTTCTTCTTGTGCGTGAGAATCACTTCTTAATTTAATAAAACGTAATAAATTATGAAGATCTATTTTCCAATAAAATTCTGTGTATGTACTTAGTGGAAGTATAGTTCGAGCAAGTTCTCTAGAAACTCCTAAATTTATTGAATGTCTATATAATCGATATGACGATTCAATATGTTTATTCCAATTAATTATTAATTTATTACTAACTGCTTCTTGAAGAAATAAATGTGATCCTTGATGATTAATTAAACATTGTTTACGAAGTTTATCAGGAGTCCAAAATGATTCTTCTATTATTGAATATCTACCTGATATTTCATTATAAGTACTTGCACGATGACGTTGCCATTGTCTCACTACAAAAATAGGTGCTCTTATATGAAACTTAAATGTAACCATTTCAAATGGTGTTGTATGTTCGTTTGAATAAAGATAATTAATAAGTGAACGATCATCACTTACCTTCTTGGTACCTGCTGAGTAACTTACTCTAGCAGCTTCAGCTACTGCATAGTCACATTTTATATTGTCTATAAATTCTTGAGGAATAACTCTTGGTGAAACATCTACAAGTTTTATAAAACCGCTAGTATTTACTACTCTCGAAATAAGTGGTAATACTTTCATTTTTATTAATTATTCATTAGCAGTAGTCCTTAAATCTTTTTTACAATAAGGACAATATACACTTAATGAAAACCATTTATTCACACAATCACTACATATATCAGTTTTACAACATTCAAGTGTATTAATAATATCTTTTGTTTCATAACAATTAATACATTCAGTAATTATTTCTTTAGTAGGAATTTTTTTTATTAATTCTGGATCTAGTGATACCACCACAGGATCCCAAAAATCTTCTGGAATGTTACCATCATTATGATAACCTTCTTCATTAATTATAAAAACACCGTTAAATAAATCATTAAGTAATAATATTTCAAGAAGAAATCTTGATTCCATCTTTAATGATACTACTTAATTTTTCTTTAAATTTTTTAGTAAATACATTATTTTTTGAATCATTGCCAAAATAATTATTGAAGTATTTATACAGTATTTCTAAAGTATTAACATCATTTTTAAAAAAAGATAATATACCTTTAAGATACTCATTTTCTTGAGTACTTAGTACCTTTTTTTTAACTAATGAATGATTTAAAAAATTTTTAAAATGTTGAACTTCCGTCATATTTAGTTTTAATTTATCAAGAAGTTTTTTATTATTAAGATATATATTATGTCTATTATTTATATAAGGTGTACGTAATGGAATTTTAACAATATGATCGCACCTTGAATAATATCCGGGAAAAACTAGAGATTCTAAACAATGAAATTCTTCTGAAAAATAAAGACTTGATGTATATAGTCGATTTAATATATATTCTCCATTTGAAATATGATCTGCTGATTCAGCTATTCTTTCAATTGAATTATTATAGTCAAGATAATTTTCATGAACTAAATTAGCAAGTGCATAACCATCAGTAGAATATGATTTATAAATATAATTAATATCTAATGGTTCTATATTATTAAATAATTGTTGAATAAAAGTAAAATTATCGATATCAGAGTCTTTAAAAAAAGAAATAATACTATTATTATTATTATTATTATTTGATGAAGAACCTTTTAAAAATTCAAGTGTATTAAGTAAATAATGTTTATCACTTTTTGTTTTTGATAATATTCCAGATAATTGTTCTGTACTCAGTATTATTTTTAATTCATTCTTAGAATTATAGTCTTTAATAATATCTTGTATCCATGATTTA
>Ga0114968_10001963_pt1 | contig 15850 bp, 39 predicted proteins | sample M_130807_EF_Meta_FD_87020 | JGI IMG/M metagenome (GOLD analysis project Ga0114968, IMG submission 87020) | Freshwater microbial communities from Lake Montjoie, Canada to study carbon cycling - M_130807_EF_MetaG | ecosystem: Environmental > Aquatic > Freshwater > Lake | place: Lake Montjoie...
TACATCAAAATATATTTCATGTGACACAAACTATGACAAACATGGTCATGTTGGTTTTGCGTGGGGTGCTAGACGTGAAGTGTTAGATGAAATGCCATTATACGATAAAGCACTTATAGGTGGTGCAGACCATATTATGGCACATGCTGCCGCTGGACAAATTGGTCACTCATGTATTACAAAAGCATTTACTGATGACATTAAAGCAATTAATGATTGGTCTGTGTTGTTTTACAATGTAATCAATGGTGAGATTGGTTATGTTAAAGGTGAGTTGTACCATATTTGGCACGGTGATTTGGGTAAAAGACAATATTTAAAACGTATTCAAGACTTTACATCAAAAGCTAAAACTATTATTGAACGTGATGAAAATGGTTTGTTTATCACAAAGAATGGTGATGATGAATATGTAAAACAATATTTTAATCATCGTGAAGATACAACTGAAGAAACATTAGTTGATGACGAAAGTAAGAATAAAATAAGAGAAGAAGTACGTAAAAAACAAGCTCGTAATGTTCTTAGACAACAATACCCAGATGCTGATAATTCATTTATCGAATCTATGATTGTTGGTTATTTGAGTGATTCAACAATGTTGGGTACAGCAATAGGTGGTGATTTAACTGGTGCTATTATAGGTGACATGTTAAATTCCAATGATGATACTGATAAGTATAGCGGTGGTGATTTAAGTGAACATAACGAAGAAAACTTTTCATAATAAATGAACATAACATTCATAAGCGATACGCACAATCAACATAATCTTATCCACAAAGACTATTTGTCTGGTGGGGATATGATTATTCATGCTGGTGACATGACATCAAGAGGTGGTGAACATGAAATCGTAGCATTTTTAAATTGGTATAACGAATTACCATATACATATAAAATACTGATAGCTGGTAATCATGATTTCTTTTTTGAAAGACCAGATAAAAAGATGATAACAAAACTGTTATCAAAATATCCAAACATTACTTATCTTAATGATAGTGGTGTTGAGATAGAGGGTATAAAGATTTGGGGTAGTCCAGTACAACCATATTTTGGTGGATGGGCCTTTAACCGAGTTGGTGAAGAGATAAAGAAGCATTGGGATTTAATACCAGAAGACACAAACATTCTTATAACACATGGTCCTATATTTGGTTATTTGGATATGACATTGGAAGGTGATAGAACTGGTTGCGAATATTTGAGAGAGATGCTACCTAAGTTTACTAAACTTAAAATACATGTGTGTGGTCACATACATGAGCATTATGGTAGTCATGAGTTTGCTGATGGTCAGTTGTTTCTTAACGCTAGTGTATTAAACAGACGTTATGAGATGCAGAATAGACCAATTTTTATTGAATATGGAAATAATTCTTCGTTAGAACTTGGTTATATTAAAAAAAATTAATACATTTGTAAAAATAAATTATTATGATGACTAACAAATACAAAGGGTTGCCTAGTGTTGTTCTATTGAACTCTGAAGGTGACATATTAAAAGCATTTAAAACCGAACAAGGTTTTATGATTATGGATGAATACAAAGAAATTATTGCGACATTGAGTCAAGATGAGTTGTTTGATTTTACACGTGGTAAATTAACGCTTACAAACTCTAAGGATGAGTTTTTTGACTACACAACATTTTCTGGTGGTATGAAACCAAACTTGAAGATGTTAGACGAGTTTATAGGAATAGATACTAATGGTTTAACTTATTAAAAATAGAATAATGAAACAAAGAAGAAAAGCAATAGACGCTAAATTAATTGGTGAGAGCAAGACATCACCTGGATACTTTAAGTATCAATTTACTATCTTAGAGTTAGATGGTACAACAAATGTAATGCCAGCGTATGGTAAAGATATGGAAGATGCGTTAGAACGTCTTGTATGGGTAGAAAGAACTGAAAAGAAACCATTCAACATTATGGTTATCACAGCATTGCTAACTATTATAGTTGTACCATCAATCATTGCGGCAATGACTAGTAATCCAGTTTGGGTGTTGGGTGCATTAGGTTTAGCAACACTTTATGGTGTTGTTATGGTAAGAGTTGATAAATATTTTAATAAGAAATAATATGAAATTAAGTAACAAAGTTTCGATTTGGGCCTATGGTCTAGCGATGATTGCTGGTTTGTTTAACGCATACTATGCTTATAAAGGTGGTAACGGTGAAGCTGCATTTGCATGGATTGTTGCATCTGGTTTAGCTGGTGGTGCACTGGGTGCACATTTAGAAATTAAAGAAAATAAAGAAAACTATGACAAGTAGAGATTTTGCATTTTGGTTGCAAGGCTTTTTTGAAGTTGCAAACCCAAGTACTATCGGCTCAAAAGAAACTGAATCAATTAAGAATCATTTGGCGTTGGTATTTAAACATGAAATAGACCCAAGCATGGGTGATGAAAAACATCAGCAAATATTGAATGAAATTCATACACCTAATAAATTTGATGGTTATTTAAGACCACCTAATGAAGATGGTGTAATGAGATGTTAATGGAAAAGGTTGAAGTTATTGGATGTGAGGGTAAGATTTTTACGCCTCACATCTTTTTAGATAGATTGGATACTAATTTAAAGAAAGGTGATTGGGTTGTATATTACGATGTTTTATATAAGTTTGATGATTCGTTTTTTTTTTTGAGTAGACCAATAGTTGATTATAAACAATTAATTAAAGTTAAATATGAGTGAGGTTCAAGTACATAACACTGGCGAATGTTCCGATGGACCAAAATCTGGTGGTATAGTTTTAAAAGAATTTATCATACGTTGGGAATACAACGGTGATGGAAAGATATTAGTTACATTGAATAATGAAAATGATAAACTAATACAAAGTGTTGAACATGTAAAATCGAAAGCATAATGGGAGTCTGGGGTTTAATTGGAATGATAAGCGGTGCATTGGTATCAATATGGGCTGCGTTTAAATTTATTATTGGTCAAAGTTTTAGATTAGATGATAATCTAAGTAAAAATGTGCTGCCAATAGTACAAGGGTTAAAGTATAAGTTTGAGTTGAATAATGAAATTTCAATCAACAAAAGATACCCTAGCACATATAGTGCTTTTGCTTTCTTAGGTGGTATACCAATATACTTTACTAGAACTGAAAGGTTGTTAACTGCTGGTTGGCAATCAAAAGAATTAATTTCTGAAGTGTATTATTTCAGATGGCATCGTAAAAAGATTGAAAAAGTAATCAAAGATATTGCTGTCAATAAGAAACACACAAACGTTATGGCACTTATGCCATGGGGTTCTGACAAGTTAGGTCAGATGACTAGGGAAAGTAACCCTAAAGTTTATATAGATGATAAACAATACAAGGATATTGAAAAGGATATTGAAGGTATATTGGAAAGAAAGTCTGGTAAAACAAGTGCTTTATTGTATGGAAAACCTGGTACTGGTAAGACAAGACTAATAAAATATCTGTCTTTGAAGTATGATTTACCTATATATTCAATATTTTTGAATCCAGAGTACAACAACTTTGATATTTTAAGTATGTTTGCTGATGTACCAGAGAGATGTATCGTATTATTTGAAGATTTTGATAACTATTTTAACAAAAGAGAGTGTATAATGAAACATAATGAAGTTAAATTTACATTTGATGTGTTACTTTCTGTGTTGGATGGCGTTTATAATGAATACAACCAAGTGTTTTTCGCTATGACATGCAACGATATTGAAAAAATAGATGATTCATTGAAAGATAGACCATCAAGATTCAAGTTTGTAAGAGAAATTACTGGCCCATCATACGCAAAACGATTAGAAATATTAGATGGGGATATAGAATTAGCCGAATTAACTGAAGGTTTAACTACTGATAAGGTATTCTTCGCTAAATCAATGGCTGGTTTATATAAAAATACTGAAATATTAGATAAAATAAAGGTATGAAGATATTAAAAATAGAAGACCACAACTATAAAATTATCTATATAAACAATAATGAAGTTTATAATGTGTATAGAAGACTAAGCAGTACTAGATGGGAAAAGTTTTCAGTTAATAGAAACAAATGGTACGCTGTTGAAGATAACACAGATGTACAAGAATTAGAAAAAGTATATGAAAATAGTAGCTTGTGGTGATACCCACGGAAGAGATAAATGGAAAGATATTGTAGCGAAAGAACTAGAATCTAGTGATAGGATAGTTTTTATTGGTGATTACTTTGATACACATGATGACGTTACACCAGAACAACAATTATCAAACTTCAATGAGATAATTGAATTCAAGAAAGCAAACATAGATAAGGTTATCCTTTTAATAGGTAACCATGACTTCCATTATTTAAGCGGCATTAACGAAAGTTATTCTGGTTTTCAGTATGGTTGGTCTAAACAATTTAATGAAGTTTTAGAGTCTGCATTAGCTGATGGGTTGATGCAGATGTGTTATGTATATGATAAGTATGTATTCACGCATGCTGGTGTTACCAACACATGGTGTGTAACTTATAGTGTAAACAGATTACCTAACAAGATAGAAGATTCCATCAACAATTTGTTTAAAACTAATAAGTATGCGTTTTATTTCCAAATGGGTGAGAACTATAGTCAAAGTGGTAATGATGTAACGCAGTCACCTATATGGGTAAGAATTCCATCATTGTTCAGAGATGGAGTGGATGACTTTACGTTTGTAGTTGGTCATAGCACACTTAAAGAGCTGACTATCACTGATAGATTAATTGGTATTGACACATTGGGTGTGACTGGAGAATACTTAGTTATTAACAACGAAAAAATTACGGCAGAAATGCCGTAAAAAATTTGTTTTAATCATTTTAATCTATTACGTTTGCACTATGGAAGAAAAAGATGAGATAGAATTATTACTAAAAACACAATCGTTAGATATTGAAACCTTACGTAGGTTAAAATGTAGGTGTTTAAGTTTACGTGAATATGAATTAGCAGCAAAAATAATATTTGAGGAACGAAGGCTAAATGTTAGTAGATTAGAGAAGTTAGGACTAAATATAAAATCAAATGAAATCGATAGTAAAAAATAAGCGTGGGTACTATGAGTACACCATATTGGAGAAGTATGTTGCTGGAATCAAATTACAAGGTTCAGAAGTTAAATCTATTCGTTCTGGAAAGGTATCGATAGTTGAAGCATATTGTTTTATTGCCAACGATGAAATCTTCAAAGGTATGCACATCGCAGAACACAAAGAGGGTGGTAAACATAACAACCACATACCAATTAGGGATAGAAAACTCCTTATGAATAAGAAAGAAATTGTTAAATTAAAACAACAAATTTCACAAAAAGGCTTGACTATTGTACCGTTAGAGGTTATATTAACTAATATTGGATTCATAAAGTTAGAGTTAGGTTTAGCCAAAGGTAAAAACTTACATGACAAAAGGGAGACAATAAAAGAAAAGGATTTAAAAAGAGAATTAGAACGTAATTTATAAAAGTAAACTAAAAATAGAGAGTATGAAACAAATTAAAATCGTAACAACAATTGCTAACATTGATGAAAATTCACTTAAATTTTATTTAAGAGATATCTATCAAGCAAAACCATTCACAGCTGAAGAAGAATATGAATGTGCGTTAAGAGCACATAATGGTGATGAAAACGCTAGAGCTGAATTAATTTACCGAAACCTAAGATTTGTTGTTACAGTTGCTAAACAATATTTAACCACAAATTTACATCTTGCTGATTTAATAAATGAGGGTAACATTGGATTGATATTGGCTGCCGATAGATTCCAACCAGAAAGAAACCTAAAGTTTATCTCTTATGCTGTTTGGTGGGTTAGAAAACTTATCGTTGAGTATATTGGTAAGAACGGTAAAATGATTAGATTACCATTCAACAAAGTTCAATCAATGATTAAACTTAATAAAGTTTTATCTGAATTAGAACAAAAGAATGGTTACCATGTTAACGAATATGAAGCAGCAATCGAAACTAATGATGAATCATTTAAATTGTTAGGTGAAATCAATTCAGTTAGAATGTTATCAATGGATAATCCATTGAGTGATGATGGTGATGGTTTAACGTTACATGAACTAATCAACGACCCAACAGCACAAACAACAGATTATTTAACAGTTAACTCTGATTTTAAAAGAGAAGTTAGAGAAAGTTTAAATATACTTAAACCTAATGAGAAAATCATAATTGAAGCTTTATTTGGTTTAGATGGTGGTGAACCTAAAACCTTAAAAGAGGTTAGTGAAATTGTTTTATTAACAAGAGAAAGAGTTAGACAAATCAAAGAGAAATGTTTAATCAAACTCAGAGATAACAAAAAAATAATGGCAGCATATACTGATATTTAATGAAACAAATTGTTTTAAAATACTTAAATGAAAATTATCTTATGACTCTTTCAACTTATGTTTCTTATAAGTTGAAGGACAAACATAAGAACGAAGACGTTTCATTAAAAGAGGTTTTAATTCAAATAGAAACCATTTTCGCATTAAATGAAGAAGAGCAGCGAATAATATTTGATGAATGGGCTGATTCAAAATCAGTTGAGTTAAACAACATCATTGTTGAAATTCAAGAAAAAATATACAGATTAACTGGTAAAGAAATATCTATTAACCCATCAGAAATGAATGGGTTGATAGATACACCAGATAATTTGGATAATTTCATTGGAAATTATATAGTTTTATAGTTTTTGTAATATTTATAATAAAAAGAACTATGAACAAGGAAGATATAAAAAAATTACTTAGAGAATCTATTTTTAGTTTAGGTGAAGCTGAAGAGCAATCACAAGGTGGTGATGATAAAGAAGTAGGACCTAAGAAAAAGAAAAAATTGGATGCTCAAGCTGTTGAAATTAAAAACAATGTCGGTCCAGGCAAGCCACTAAAATACACTCAAGTGTTAAGAGCTGCAAAGATTATAAAACCTGGTGATAGTGAAACTGATGTTGATACAAAGGTTAGTTTATACAGAAAAAAAATATTAAATAAGAGTGAAAAAATTGAAGGTAGTAAAGTAACTAGAAGTTTAAATCCTAAAGAAGCTGATAGTATTTACAAGGTAATTAAAAACCCAACTGCATTTAAAACTGCTGGTTAATTATTAACCAGCATTTTTTTTTGTAAAAAAAATTAAAAAATATTTGTTTTATTCCAGGTTAATCCATACATTTGTCATATAAATATTAAAACTAAAAAATATGGCAACTGAAATTAAGAAAATAGCAGAATTAGATTTTTCATCAACAATAACATTAGGTGTTATTGATAGAGATGAAGTCCTAAAAGAAATATTTACAGATGAAATCAAATTACCTTTCTCAGTTTTATACAAACTGTCAGAAGAAGGTAGTTTAAATGAACGCACACTTGAATTACTAACTGAAATATTTGAAGGGTTAATCCTAACCAAAAAAGATTTGATTGATAAATACCTTAGAATTGCTAAAGACAGCAACATCAATATTAGTTACCATAGAGAAATCGAAATAGAGGTCGAAGAACCTAATTTAGAGGACGAGGAAGAAGATAAAGTGGTTGTACCAACCATTGAGTCGCCAAAACCAAAAAAGTCCGTTAAAAAGGAGAAAACTGGTAAGGAATTGCCAAAGTGGTATGGTAAAGACAAAATCAACAAAGACATAGAAAGACAAGGTGGTAAACCAACTTCAGTGCAACGTGCAATGCTTAAATTAAACGATTTAAAGAACCTTTATTTTAATTTGAATACAAGGGGTATCAAAGATATGTTAGCTGATTCTAATACGTTATCTGATGAAGATTGTCGTAAGATTGCTGCTGCTGTCACTACATTTGAAAGACAAATGGAAGATATTTTAAAAAATAAAAAATAATTTCATTTAAAGTTTGTATAATTAAAATATTATTTATACATTTGTAATATAAATTTAAAAACTAGGAATTATGTCAAATTCATTAAAAACACCAAAAGAGATGACGAGTGATATTTTATCATCGTTAAGAGACGAAAACAACCCATTAGCTATATTGATTGAGAGCTATTTGGAGAAATGCATCAAAGACCACGTTAGAGCTGCTAAAAACGAGTTAAAAGTTGGTATTTTACCTTTAATTGAAAACGAAAATGGTGAGTCTGTTATTTACGATGTTAAAACATTAAGTGAATTACTTGATTAAAAAATTTGTTTTTGTCAAAAAAAATCCGTACCTTTATTAAAAATTAATTATAATGGATAAAATAAATAAAAAATTATTTGATTTAAATCAAGTTTATATGAAATTTTCACATGGTGAAATTTGGAATAACTTAATCAAATTAAGAAACACTAGATTAGCATTTAATGAAATAATTAATGAAACTAATGATATTTTAGAGAAAAAAATATTAAAAGAACAATTAATTTATGTTATTAAAAACATAAGAACATTTGAAGATGCATTACTTTGTCATGAAACAAAGTTTACTGAAAAAAGAACATCGTTAGGTGAATTAGGAATATTCATATTAAATTAAATCAATCATGAAAGGAATAAATTTTGTGCTACTTAATATATTAGCATTTACTGGTGGAATTATTGTTTCATCTATTTTAATAACTAAATCAAATAGTTGGGTGTATACATCACCTATATTTTTAACAGCGTTAATTATTTTAATTATTAATTTAATTAAAACCAAACGTAGTGTTGCTAAAATAAACAACATAGAAAAAGTGAGAATTGAATATAATCAAAATGATGGTAATTTTCATTTCAATGATATAACTAATATTAAATTAGGTGTTGGTTATAAATTAGTATGTCCAAATGTTAACTTAGATAATGCAATTGAGTTTACACATCATTTATCTAATAAGTTTGACGCATTCAATAGTGGTATTAAACCTTATCCAGAATATTCAACAGTTTTAAAAGAATTTAATAATTTTGTTAGAAAATAATAGTTTATTAAAATTATCATTTAGTTAATAATTAACTTAAAAACAAAAATAATTTAATATTTATATATAAAAGAAACTATGAGCGAAGATATAAGAAAAATGATTGATAAAGTTAAGAACTTTAAACAATTTGTAAATGAAAATTTAGAATTAACAAAATTCATAAATCTAAGTGAAAATGACATTGAAACCATGATTGATAAACATACAGAATTAGATGAATATCAATTTGATAATTCTAAAAATGCATTATTAAATTTACAAAAAGTTTTAAAAACAAATACTAATCTTAAATTATATAGAGTTTTATCTGTAGCAAATATAGATGATATTAATACTAATGAACTTGGTAATCACTACACATTATCGTTGGATAATTTAGATGATGTCACTTTATTTGATATAGGTATTAATAAAGATGATAAATTATATTCTGTAGAAATAATTTCACCAATTAATAATATTGATGTTGAAGAAACTATAGATGCTAATATAAATTATCCTTTTGAACAAGAAATTTTTTTAAAAAGTTATGATAATATTAAAATAATAACTGTATCACCATTTAAAAATGTTTAAAAGTTAATGAATAATTTATTTTAGATAAAATTGAAATTTGTCCATTTTAAATTAGGAATATCTAAATAAGATTCTTACATTTGTCAAATCTAATTAAAACTTTATATCATGTCAAGAAAGAAAAAAACATTTGATGTATTAGCATTTAAAGAATACGTCAACATTCAACTAGCAAGAACTGATGAACACGCAACAGAAGACTTTAAATGTGGTTTGTCTGTCGCTTTGGGAGAAGTGTTACATCGAACTGGAAATTATAATGGATTTAGCCATTTGTATTGGAACGAAATTGGTTGGCAAGAGTGGAGAACTATTGGTAAAGAAACCGAAGTTTGGGAAGAAAAGAAATTGTTTATTTACGGAACACCAGACAGCAAATACAAAGGAAGTAGATATGCTTTAAGATATTATTAATACACATATTAATAATATTTTAATTGTATTACAAGGGTTTAAATAAAAAGAAGATTAATTTCTTCTTTTTTTTTTCACAAAAAGTTTGCATAATTAAAAAACATTATCTACATTTGTATTATAAATAAAAATAATAATTATGGAAACAACATTTAACAACAGAGTATTGAATAATGACATTAGAGAACTTATGTCTAATTTAGAGAATTTTGAATTCTCAATAGGAAAAGTTAGCGGAAACTCAATTGAAGTATACGATAAAAGTAATCAATCACAAGGTAGTTATGTTTATAATAAAAACATTAAACACAGAGATGAAGATTATAATACTTTACTAGAAGTTATTGAAAATAATTTGGTTAATTAAAAAATTTTACATACATTTGTACTATGAATATATTTGTTTTAGATACCGACCCAAGAACATGTGCTCTTTATCACAATGACAAGCACGTTGTTAAAATGATACTTGAGACAGCACAGTTATTATGTGGTGTACATCATGCGACTGATAGTCAATATGACATACCATACAAGTTATCACACAAAAATCACCCATGTGCTATTTGGGCTCGTGAGTGTTATGAGAATTACATTTGGTTATGTGATTTAGGTTTAGAATTGTGTGCTGAATATACATATCGTTATGGTAAACGTCACAAATCAGAAGACATCATTGAATGGTGCTTGCTGCATAAACCAAACATACCAGAGAAAGGTGATATTACACCATTTGCATTGGCAATGCCAGACGAATGCAAGGTAGGTGATGCAGTTGCATCATACAGAGCATACTATATGGTAGAGAAACGTGGGTTTGCTGTATGGAAGAATAGAGAAGTACCACAATGGTTTAATTAAAAATAAAATAATATGCAGTTAGGAGGAAACCCAGTAAGAGTTAAATTAAAAGTTGATTTAACTAAATATGACTCTCGTTGTAAAGAAGGTCAAGAAGGAGTAACAATACCAAATCATAAATGTGGTATGTATGGAAGTTTTGACCATTTTGTGGCAATTAGATTTGACAATGGTGCTGTTATGGATGTAGCATACAATAGTTTAGAAGTTTTTAAATAAAATAATATGAAGAAAATATTATTGATTATCATATGTGCTATGGGTATGGTATCGTGTGGACCAAAACAACCAATTGAAGGGTCAAGCAAGAGTGGACAAATTGGTGATTATAGTGTTGTGAATATTGATGGGTGTGAATACCTAGAATATCGTGCTGGTGCTAGTGAAAGTAGAGTTTACTCATTGACGCATAAAGGAAATTGTAAGAATCACGAAAAATTTTAAAGACCATGATGCTAACAACAGTATTGATTATTGTATGGTACTTAATGATAGTGCGAGGTAAAAAATAAATATATTATGGAGTTATTTTATTTGGTTTGTGTTGGTGTGTTTGTGTTGTTGGGTGCTTGGTATGCACCAAAAATGACACTATCAATTTTATTATTTGCTGCTGATATGGATTTTTTGGCTATAATAATAATGATTATGAGTTTACTTACTGAAATAACAGTAAAATTTGATAAAAAAGATTTGGATAATCTAAATTAATTTTATACATTTGTATTAACAATTAAAAATTAAAAAAATGGAAGCAAAAACTTTTAAATTCGAAAAAGAAAAGAATAATAAATGGTACATTGTGTTACCAGAATGGCAAGGCGACAAAGAAGAACTAGAAATGGTTGCTGGTGCTGACAAGTTGTTAGATATCTTATCTGACAAAACAAATAGTGTTGATGTTAAGTTTGGTGCTGAACCATTTGATGGTTGCAACACATTAACTCATGAGAGCAACGGTAACTATTTGAATGATGCTGAACATGGACCTAACAAGGTTTGGTTATGTCACGTTACTAAATTCGTTTTTGGTGATTACCCAGATAACATTTATTACTCTAAAAACTAAATTTATGAAAAAATATCTAATTAATTCGTTTGTTTGGTACCTTATTTTATCTGGTGCTATGTTTGTAATCTGGTTGTTAACTGGTATTACTGGGTTTATCTTAATCAGACTTATCGTTGCATTAGTCTTAGGTTATCTTAAACCAATACAAAATTTAAATTTACCGTTTAAAAATGGAAAAATATAGGTTAATATCTGAAAACCCATCTGATTTAACGAAAGTAGAGTGGTATATCCAACGCAAAAAGTTTTGGGGTTGGAGAAAGATACATGTAATTGAAAACAATCGTTCAGAAGAACTAACATTTGGTTCTTTGGGTGAGGCTGAACATTATATGTATAAACACTATTTCAGAGATGGATGGGTTTATCAACATATATTAAATGAATATTGGTTTGAACGTAACACTTATAGCGGTTATTAATAATAATAATAATATGAAGACATTAAACGTAAATGGTAGAGAGTTTCAATATGAAGTTGAAACTTATATTGGTGAGTTTGGTACTTTCGAAGAAACAGTATTTTATGAGGGTTTTAAAACTTACAGTAGAAAGAGATACTTTTTGTTTGGTGATATCGTAACCATATCAAAACCTAAATGGGTTTTTACTATCCATTGTAACATTGAAAGTGAAGGTTATACTAAATCTGAAATCAAAGAAAAAATAGATAAACAGATACAATTGTTGGAACGTAAAAAACAAATAGAAAATGGAGAAATCATTTAACTTTGAATCACTGGAACAACGTTATTTAAAACAAATGGCAAAGTCCATTACAGTTTCAGTAGAAGACTTAACAGACAACGAAAGAACTCTTATAAGAGAATCTTTTGATTTGTTTGAAGCAAAATTGGAGGAGATTAAAACGCTGCAAGATGAAGTTAAACATTTATCAATTAACTTAGCTAACTTCAAAGCGATGCATGAGGATGCTTATAAACCTAGACATAAAGATGATTACGATGATAGTACATTTGATTCACACGACTTAGATTATAAATAATATGGAAAATTTTAAAGAAGAAAATTTTTTTGAAAGAATATCTAATTCATTTAAAAAGAAATTAGTATTAAAAATAGGTCAATTAGGTGTTTATCACGATAAGTTAGCGTTTTACACTGAGAACGATGGGTCTGATGTCATAAAACATAATATTTATGTAAAGATAAAGATTATAGAGATATATGACCAACTGGTTGAAATTGAAGTGTTGGATTTTACTATATCAGATTCAGCTAGTCAAGACATAATAAACTTAGTTAAAAACAACATGCCTAAATATGTTAATCCAAGAATAGTTAGGTGGCAAAAATTAGATTAATATGGTAGCAATTGGCATTATAACATTGATTGGTTTCTCATTGGTAGCATGGTGGATTATTGATGGTGAACGTAAACTTAGAAAAAATGATTAACTGGGAACATTATGATTTCAATGATGAACAAGAAGTTCAGATTATTGATGGAGATAAAACTTTTACATTGAAAGTTAAACTAATCGAATATGAATGGTCGCTGCACAGAGAACCTTATCTTGCAGACTTAAAGGTTATTGAAACTACCAATGAAGAAGAATATCCATTAGAAAGCATAATGCGTTTGCCAATAGAAACAAAAGATTATGTTAATTTCTTATTGTTTGCACCAACTGATAAAGCACCTGGACGTGAGTTGAAAAGAAAAGGTAACATCACATTGTTAAACTGATGATTAGACAAGAAACTACTTACTACGATAACTATAACATTAAAACATCTTCAGAATATAATGAAGGTGTTTTGGTGTCTTATGGAGAATTCAATGAACAAGGTAAGATAATATTAAATAATATTATTGATGAATACGAAGAAAGATTTGAGTATGATAAGAAAAATAGATTGGTAAGATGGTCTTGTATTTACTCTACAAAAGAAAATTCATGGAAAACATTTTCCTATTCAAAAGATAAAATGACAATTCTACATAGAAGGATAGGAAACCCACCAGTTATACATAAAATGGTATTTGGACCAGAAGAAAACGGTATGCGAGATATGATTTCTGAAAAATTCATATAGTTTTGTTTGGTTGTTTAAATTATTATTAGTACATTTATCAAAAATAAAGAATATGAAAAAGGTTTCAATTAAAACTGGTATGTTAGCCACAGATTTAGGTTATCGTGATTCTAATGATATGTGGTTGTTTAAAACAGAAAAAGGTAGTTTGTATGGTACTAACACTAGAGGTGGTATCAGTGGCAAAGAAAAGACATTCAAACAACCTACTCAAACTGAATTACAATCATGGTTAAGAAAGAAAGGTATCGATGTATATGCTATCCCAACAACTTATGAAGGTGATAAGACATATGCAGCAGTGTTGCATACTTCTAAAGAAATGAAGTATGTCAAAACGAATGTGAAGAAATACGAAAAAGCAATAGAACTTGCTTTGATGGAAGCATTACTAACTTTAAAACAAAAGAAAAATGGATAAAGGAGAAAGAGTTAGTCAAATAATATTTTTTATTGTTTTTTTGATTGCAATGGGTATGGTATGTTTTGCTGTTAAAAGTAAAACAACAAGTACTGACATCGTAATCAAAACAGACACAGAAGAATTTGTAGTTGATGATTACAATATTGATATGAATAAAGAATGTGTTTATTTCACTTATGATGGTCATGTAAGAACTATTTGTGGTGACTACGAAATAATAGAATGAGTAGGTGTGATGAATGGAATGGGACATATGGTCACATTGCTAATTACCTTATAGACAAAAAAGGTATGCCAGATAGAAAAGCATTTGCTGCCGCTAAAACATTGGTGTATAAATACACTGATTCAGTTAAGTTCAAAGGTTCTTTCAGCGACAGAGTTATGTATGTCAGAAAGAATTATAATAGTTTTATGAATTATTTAAATAATAATTTGGTTGTTTAAATTATTATTAGTACATTTGTTTTATGAAAAGATTTATAATTTTATTGTTTTTAATTTCAACGAATTTTTCTTTTACTCAAGTATCAAAAGGAAAAATAATTGACAGCGTATATTCTTATGTTAAAATAACAAAGATTGATGAAGGTAAGTATACTAAAATCGAAGGTATAGGAAAATACAAAGACAAAGATATAATAGTTTACAATAATTGGTATGAACCACTTTGGCCAATATACAGTCTAAGTGTAGGAATATATATTTACCGTAAAGTTTATATTATAAAAGAAACAAAAAATGGTAAAACTATAAAATTTGGAAGAACTAGTTATATTGATTTTATAGTTCCAGCAGAATAATTAAAAATAAAATTTATGAAGTTAACATTATTAATGATATTACTATCATTCACATTATTTGGTCAAGACTCTATTGAAGTCGTAGAAAGAACTTATTTCGATAAAAATACACTAATATTTAGTGATTTTACAAGTTGTGATTCTAATCAAACAATTAGAGTTGTTTATGATTATGATATATCAACTGCTGTTTCTTCTATTTTATCTGAAAGATATAAAAAATTTGAAGTATTTCATGAAGATATAGTTGAAGGTAACAATTATTTTATTAAACAAGCAGCAATTGATTCTAATAAAAATGTTTTAGCTATAAACATATTTTCAAATGGTCTTGAAGATTTTATTGAATACATTATATGTAATGTTGAAAGCGATAATGAAATCATGACTGATTTGTTAAGACGCAGAACAAAAAAGGTTTATGTTAATTACTTTCAAGTGATATCAAAAAACAATGAACAAAGTGAGTTTGTTGCTGTTACTGTTGAAAGAAGAATGTCAATAGAAAAGTATTTACTGTTTAATAAAAAAGAATGAATATGATATTAGTTTGGACACTTAGAATTATAACACTTATATTAGGTATAGTACCTCTTATATTAACAATACCAGCTGGTATATGTTTTTTTATTGCTGAATCAATAGAAGATTATGTTTTTATTAAAGAATATGAGAATAAAGATGCTGCTAGGATAGAA
>Ga0114968_10001965_pt1 | contig 15841 bp, 14 predicted proteins | sample M_130807_EF_Meta_FD_87020 | JGI IMG/M metagenome (GOLD analysis project Ga0114968, IMG submission 87020) | Freshwater microbial communities from Lake Montjoie, Canada to study carbon cycling - M_130807_EF_MetaG | ecosystem: Environmental > Aquatic > Freshwater > Lake | place: Lake Montjoie...
CCACCTCAGCCTGAAGCAGTACTAGCAAAGTTGAGCGCGCGCCGGAAGGAGCGTGAACTAGCCATGGGCGAGCGACGATCGACCGTGGCCCAACTTGCACGCAGGATCAGAAGAATGGCGGGCCGTATAAAGAAAGGGTCGCAAAGGGCGCTCAAGCGATTCATGCGACGTTTCCTGCCGCTCTCGTCGCGACGCTCGCCCTGGCCGCAAGGGAGTTCTTCTATTTTGACGATCAACCACTATCGCATTCGATCTCGTCGAGAGTATGAAGAAAAAATCGCACGTTATGGTTCTGGAAAAAAATATAACGCTGAACAATTTCATTACTACGACCGTAATGAGGTGTTTGACCCGATCCTCAAGGGGAGGGGGCGAGGGCCGAGCGTCCTGTCTTAGGGTGCTAGCGCATCCTCGGTTCGGCGCTGCACGTTCGGCGCGCTCGGCCAGTAGAGCGCGCCCCCAAGTAGTGCTGCGATCATCGTTGTGCCGATCACGAGTCGTGCTGTTCCAGACTGCCCATCCCAGTACCACTCGGTGAAGCTCGTCACATCGCTCACGCCAGCAGCGGTGAGTGTCTCTGGGCCGCCGTCGGCAGCGAGGTAGCGCTCATACACACAGGCGGGGCCCGGCGCACAGGTAAAGGCACCACCCATCTTCTCGTCGCGATATCCCGGGTCGAGTGAGAAGAAGAAGAGCTTCACACCGAGGAAGAGTGCGGCGAAGGTGAGGGCCGTCCAACTCCCGCTCCATGCAGCATTGAGCGCGATACGTCCTGGGCGCGAGCGAAGCTGACCGGCGCGCTGGTTTCCGTACCAGCCGATCAGGAGGCCAGAGATCGGCGCGAAGGCGAGGTAGGCGATGTCGAGCGGGATGACCATGAGGAAGCTCACCGCAACGGTCAGTGCCATGCCGACGCCAACGATGGCGGCGACCGTCGCGCCGCGATCCACGAAGCGGCTCATCCCTGTGCCTGCGCAAGGGCGGTGCGCCCCGCAAAATGCGCCGATGCGCCCAACTGCTCTTCGATGCGCAGGAGGCGATTGAGTTTTGCGACGCGCTCCGATCGCGAAGGTGCGCCCGTCTTGATTTGTCCGGCGCCCGATGCAACTGCAAGGTCGGCGATCGTCGTGTCTTCTGTCTCGCCGGAGCGATGGCTGATGACGGTCCCCCACCGGGCGGTGCGGGCAAGGCTGATCGCCTCAAGCGTCTCGCTGAGGGTCCCGATCTGATTTGGCTTAACCAGGAGCGCGGTTGCAGCACGCTCGCTGATCGCTCGCTTAATGCGGCTGGTATTCGTCACCAGGAGATCATCGCCTACGAGCTGAACCTGCGCACCGAGCCGAGCAACGAGTGCACTCCAGCCTGCCCAATCATCCTCAGCGAGACCATCCTCGATGCTCACGATCGGATAGCGCTTCGACCAGTCGACCCAGAGATCGATCATCTCGCCCGAGTCGAGCGAGCGGCCCTCGCGCGCAAGGTGGTATCGCCCATCGGGCTGGAGTAGCTCGGTTGCTGCGGCATCGATCGCAATAGCAACGTCTTCCCCAGGGCGATACCCGGCCGACTCAATGGCACGCATCAGTGCGTCGAGTGCGGCGCTGTTGGAGTCGAGTGCTGGAGCAAAGCCACCCTCGTCGCCTTGCGTGGTTGCAAGGCCCTTCGCCTGAAGATGCTCACGGAGGGCGGCGAAGATCTCAGCACCCGCACGAAGCGCGTCGCAGTAGGTTGCAACCCCCAACGGCATGATCATGAACTCCTGAAAATCTGTTGATCCCGAAGCGTGGCGTCCGCCATTCAAGATGTTCAGCATCGGGACAGGGAGGCGCACTGCCTGATCGCCGCGCAACTCTTCCCATAGTTCACGACCATGCAGTGCAGCGCGGGCATGCGCAGCAGCGAGTGAGACGCCCAGCAGTGCATTCGCACCGAGGCGTCCTTTGTTTGGCGTTCCATCGAGCGTGATGAGCGCTGCATCGATTGCGTGTTGCTCCTCGACGCTCGCTCCGTGGAGTGACGTTGCAATCTCACCATTCACCGCCGCGACCGCTTGGAGAACGCCGCGCCCGTGATAACGAGTCGGGTCACCATCGCGGCGTTCTACCGCCTCGTGCAGACCGGTGCTCGCGCCAGACGGGACAGCGGCACGACCGCGCTCCCCACTTGAGAGAAGGATGTCGACCTCTACGGTGGGATTGCCGCGAGAGTCGAGGATCTCGCGAGCGTGGATGCGCGAGATTGAGCCGGTCACGGCTTTGTCGTGACGTCTGGTTCTGGTGCTGCCGTTGCCGGCACGACCGGCTTCGGCTTCTTCACCGCCTTCGGCTTCTTCACCGGCTCTGGCGTGCGCCACACGATTGGAAGCGTTTCGACGGGCGAACCGGCGGTGGGGATGACGGCAAGACCGGGCATGTCCCGCCCCTCGAGGAACTCGAGGGAGGCGCCACCGCCCGTGGAGAGGTGCGTCATCTGGTCGGCCACGCCGAGCTGGCGGAGCGCTGCGATGCTGTCGCCGCCACCGACGACCACCGTTGCGCCTGTGAGCGCCTTCTCTGAGGCCACCTTCGCAAGTTCGCGTGTGGCAACCGCAAAGGTCGGGATCTCAAAGACGCCGAGTGGGCCATTCCAGAGGATCGTTTTCACTGGGATGAGTGCGTCGCGGATAGCCGCGTTGGAGTTCGGTCCGAGGTCGACCATATGCCAGCTCGCCGGGAGCTTATCGGTGGAGACAACCTTGAACTCGGTTCCGCGCGTTACCTCTTTCGCAACGACACCATCGGTTGGCAAGAGCACCGTCACGCCACGCTCTTGCGCGAGTCGGAGGATGCGCCGCGCGTCGTCAACCATCTTTGATTCGTAGAGGCTCTTTCCAACCGTTCTACCGGAGGCGACGAGGAAGGTGTTGGCGACGCCGCCGCCGAGGATCAAGAGATCAACCTTGCGCACGAGCGCTTCGAGGACGGCAACCTTGCCCGACACCTTGCCGCCGCCAACAATTGCTGCGAACGGTCGAGCCGGCTTGTCAAGCAGGTCTGAGAGCGCCTCGACCTCTCGCTCCATGAGAAGGCCGACATACGACGGAAGAAAACCTGCGACACCCACAACGCTCGCATGCGCGCGATGCGCCGTGCCGAATGCATCGTTGACAAAGACATCACCATACGATGCGAGACGTGCAGCAAATGCGGGATCATTCTTCTCTTCGCCTGCATGGAAGCGCACGTTCTCAAGGAGGAGCAACTCGCCCGGACGCATGCGACGCACTGCATCTTCTGTGCCGACACCGAGTGCATCACCTGTTGTCGGAACGTTGATCTTGAGGACTTGCGAGAGTCGCTCAGCCGCTGGGCGCAGGCGTAGTCCGTCGACAACGCGGCCATCTGGACGGCCAAGGTGTGAGGCCATCACAACCGATGCGCCCGCCTTAAGGAGCGCCTCAATGGTGGGAACCGCCGCGCGAATGCGTGAGTCGTCGACAACGTGCCCGTCGGAGAGGGGCACGTTGAAATCCACACGCAAGAAGACGCGCTTGCCGCGCGCATCGAGCTCGCGAATCGTGCGCTTCCCTGTGGCTGAAATGATGACTGGTGCGATACGGCGCTCAATGCCGGCAGGGCGCGCGATCGGCTTAAGTGGAGGACGCAGCGGGGTGCGTACTGGCACGGCTGCTGGCCGAGCGGCAACTGGCTTCTTTGGTGGTGCGGGGGGCTGGCCCGGCTTCCCTTGCGGTCGGTTCGCAGGTCGACTCGACGACGGGGTAGAGAGCACGCTCTGGCGCGCTGGTGGGGTTGGGGCGCCAGTATCGGGCTTCGCCTGTGGGCGATTTGCCGGGCGACTTGGTGCCAGGTGCGAGCCAGTGGGGCGCGGCGGGATGCTTGGCTTCCCGGGGCGTGGTGCCTCTGGCTTCACCACGGACGATGGCTTCGCCTGCACCGGCTTCGCTGTGGGTTTTGCAGCGCGTTTTACCACCGGTGTTGCTGTTGCCTTCTTGGCGACCTTGGCGCTCGTTGCGCCAGCCTTCGACGCAGGCGCTGGTTTAGTCGCCTTCGGATCTGTGCCGCTAAAGAGGCGCGAGAGGATGTTCTTCTTCTCAGCCACGTGTCGCCACCAGGTTCACAAGATCTGCCACTCGGCAACTGTACCCCCATTCGTTGTCGTACCAGGCGGCAACCTTCAGGAGAGCATCACCAACAAGCATCGTGCTCGCTGCGTCGATGATTGCGGAGCGCGAATCACCGCGGAAGTCTGATGAGACGAGCGGCTCGTCGGAGACGCCAAGGATCCCCTTCATGCGCCCAGATTCTGCAGCACGGAACGCGGCGAGCACCTCGTTCACGGTGCTGCCTCGAGTGAGCTGAACCGTAAGGTCGACAAGGCTGACCGTTGGCGTTGGAACGCGGAGGCTGAAGCCATCGATGCGCCCTGCAAGTTCGGGGATCACCACGCCAAGCATCGAAGCTGCGCCAGTCGTTGTGGGGATGATGTTTTGGCCGGCAGCTCGCGCGCGACGTGGATCCTTGTGGTGTACATCAAGGATGCGCTGGTCGTTGGTATAACTGTGAACCGTCGTCATCATTCCTCGCTCAATACCGAAGGAGTCGAGGAGCACCTTCGCGACTGGAGCGAGGCAGTTCGTTGTGCAGCTTGCGTTAGAGATGATGTGGTGTCGTGCTGGGTCGTAGATTGCCTCATTCACGCCAAGGACAATCGTCGCATCCTCGCCCTTCGCTGGTGCCGTGATAACCACGCGCTTCGCACCGGCGGTTCGGTGGGCGGCAGCCTTTGCCGCATCCGTGAACGCGCCAGTCGCCTCGACAACGATATCGATGCCAAGCTTCGACCAGGGCAGGGCGGCAGGGTCGCGCTCGGAGAGGAGCGGGATCTGTCGCCCATCGATCACGAGCTTGTCCCCAGAGAGCGTCACGCTCCCCGCATATGCACCGTAGGTGGAGTCGTGCTTGAAGAGGTGGGCGCTCATCTCTGCGCTCGCCGTGCTGTTGACGGCGGCGATCTCAAGCTCTGGCGCGCGTTCAAGGAGGGCGCGCAGGCTCTGCCGCCCGATCCTGCCAAAACCGCTGATCGCCACTCGAACCGTCACGTCAACCCCCGTGCTCTCGTGCTGCAACGGCCCGCGCCCACGCGGGGTCGCTGAGCCGACTGATAACCATAGGATGGCACCCCGCGAGCGAAACGTCCCCGCCGAGCTCGGCGAGGTGGACGCTCACGCGTCGAGCAGGGAGTTTAAACGCCTGCCCGGCAATCTCCGTGGCGACCTTCGAGGCGAGCCGCCCCCAGTGCGCCTCGGCGAGCGAGCCGCCAATGATGATCCGCGTCGGGTTGAACACATTCACGAACCCGGCGATCGCCCGGCTCACGGCGAAGAGGGCGTGCTCGATCAGGTCGGCCGCAACGCGGTCGCCATCGGCGGCAGCTGTAGCCACGAGCGCAGCGTCAGGGATCCCCCCTGGGTGCGCTGCGAGCCAGGCGGCGAGCCACGGGCTGCGCCCACTCACGGCCGCCTCAAGCCCGACTCGCGCAAGGGCGACGCCTGATGCATGCGCCTCAAGGTGGCCGACCCCACCGCACGAGCATGGTGGCCCGTCGAGCGTGATGGGCGCATGGCCCACCTCGATCGCCGTATCGTCTGGCCCGGTGATCAATCTCCCGCCGCTCATCACCGCGGCACCGAGGCCCGTGCTGAACGTGAGGTAGAAGAGGTCGTCGATACCTCGCCCAGCACCGAACCGGTGCTCCCCGAGGATCGCCACCTTCGTGTCGTGCTCAAGATATGCAGGAAGCTCGAGCGCGATGCTGATTGGCGCCGTGATTGGTGTGCCGGGAAAATCCGGGCCGAGGTTCGGCGGCTCTACCGCGACGCCCGTCCACGGATCAAGCGGCCCTGGTGCGCTCACGCCCACTCCAACGATGCGTGCGGCTGCGCTTGGATCCTCTGTCGCTGCGAGTGAGCGTGCGTGACGAAGCGCATCGATGCAGGCGGCGATCACGGCGGCGGGGCCACTCGCGATGGGTGTTGCGAGTGACGTGCGGCCAACGCGTGTTCCGTCTGCACGCACGAGTGCCGCACGAATCTGCGTACCGCCAAGATCGAGCGCGAGCACGGTCGCCTCATGCGAAATTGTGGACAACTCTCCCTCCATCGTGGAAAACGTTCCCGCTCACAGCGGTGAAGCGCAGTGTGGTGGTGTGCTCAAAACAATACGACCCCCGCCGGTCACCCGGTCGGGGGTCGCAATCGTTGCGATCAGATGATCGCCGGCTGAGTGATCAGCCGCCGATCTTGAAGACCTTGGTGCCGCACACTGGGCACTTGCCCTCGAGCGCTGGCTTGCCATTCTTCATCGTGACCTTCTTGGTCTCGATTGCTTCGCGCTTTGCCTTGCACTTGACGCAATACACTTCAGGCATCGGTCATCCCTCCCACTGGATATGAGGTCTACCCTCTTATCCACATTGACCCCCACGTGGGGCACGTACTTGGCCAGCCAAGCGGCTGACCTGAGAGCTCCCGAGGGGCCCAGAGGGCCCACCTGTAACTCTCACCGTAGATGAGCATACGCACGGTTTCCCCTCACGGTCAACCCACCAGATTGTGCGGGGCTCGTGCGTGGCGGAATCTGGGGAAGGCGGACGAGGATAATCGGGCTGCTCAGGCCTAGTTCGAGGCGCCCGCCGTGTACCCCAAGCCTGGTTTGGACAGCGAGCAGCCAGGCCCTCGTCGAGAGTGCTGGGAGGGCAATCGCCGGCATAGAGCGTGGCGGGTACAACCGGGCTGGCGGGGGCGTATTCGTGCTTAAATCTGGCGTTTCACCCGTGCTGGCACCCCCTGTGCCAGGGTCCGTCTCCACGAGCCCCGCGTGGGGTGCGAGCCAGAGTCGATACCCGCCTCCAGCGCTCGATCCGCGCTGTGCCAGGAGCCCCGTCGCCACCACCTGCGTCCCTGCAGCCATGGAGACCCCGACCACCCCGTCTTGAGCCGCAGGTGTGAGGGCGAGCGACAGAAGATCCCCGCGCGGTACACGAAGCTGGAGGCTGAGCGCCCCGCCAGAGAGGCTGGTCGGCGTCCCCACGAGGACGCCTTCTACCGCGATTCGCCTCCCCTCCCACGCCTCCCATGCCCACGGAGCCGTGCCAGGTTCGGTAACGGTTTCGGGGGTTGCAAGTGCCACAGTGCCAGGTGCGGTCAAGAGTGGTGCCTGCTGCGCAACGAGTGTCAGCGCCTGCCACCGCAGCGCGAGCGTTCCCGTAACCCGTATGTGAGTTCCGCATGCCGGCGCATCCTGGCCGTCGATACCGAGCACGAAGATCCCCACTCCCGTGGCAGCGTCTTCCATGGCGTAGAGGCGGGGCTCAGCGAGATCGCCAAAGCTCGCGCTGACGACCCCCTCAACGACTTCCTGGCTACCGATCGACGCGGAGCGCGCTACAGCAACTGTCAACGCAGGTGTTGGTGTGGGCGTTGATGTTGGCGTCGGTACCGGTGTTGGTGCCGCGGTTGGCGCAGGTGTGGGTGTTGGAGTTGGTGTCGGTGTCGGTGTCGGTGTTGGTGCCGCGGTTGGCGTGGGAGTTGGTGTTGGAGTTGGAATCGGTGTGTCTGAAACCAACGTAAAGTCCGCAGAGGAGTTGCCACTGTCAATCAGGTCGCCGGCACCATCACGCTTTCGTTGCAAGAGCGTGCTGCTTGATGGAGCTGCTGCGGGTGTTCCTTCGCCACCGGCGGCAGTGCTTGCAGTACCCCATGAGATAGAGTCGAGTGCGACTCCGTGATCCAATATCACCAGTGCGCCACCAGTGGATGCAATGCCTTCGTTCCATGTACGCGATGCATCAGCAGCGTAGATGCCGTTCGCATTCGCAATCGTGACGCGACTACCCTTACTGATCGCCGAGAGGCCGGTGAGATCAGCGAGTGTCCTACTCGTTGCACCACTTGCAGACCGATAGAGGATTGTCACGCCGTCGAGTGCGACAGGCGCTGATGCGGCTGCCTCAATGACGACTCGCTCATCGAGCGCGCTACTGCCGCCGGGCTTCACCTCATAGATCAAGAGCGAGCTCGCGACGAGGGCTCCTGCTGCATCGGCACGCAACGGAAGTGCCGCATGCCCCACAGCGAGTAGGAGCGAGAGTAGGAGTGGCAGGGGTGGAGAGAGCCGAGATATGCGAGTCATCTGCGCCTCTGCGGGGGCGGTCTGGCCAGTATCAGTCCCGCGCAGTACTACGCCCATATCCGCGCAATGGCGGTGTCACCAGTAGGATGGCGCGACAGGATGTAGAGGAGGAGTCATGGCAAAGCAGTCTCACGCTGAGCAGCGCGCCGAGGTGCGCCGAAGGAACCGCCTCGCGGCAAAGGCCCGCCGAGAGGCTGGCGCGGCTGGCACCCCCCTCCCCGCAGCAGCGCCAAGTGCCGCGAGTGTCGCCACCCCCACCCCTCCCCCTTCCGGCACAGGGCTCCGCGCTGCACTTCGAGGGTCGTTCACCTCCGCGCCGATCCGTGCCGACCTGAAGGTGCTGCCGAGCCTCTTGCGCACGCGTGCCTTCTTCTTGCCGCTTGCGCTCACACTCGTCGTGATCGTCGTCGCAATTCAGCCTGGCCTTATCACGCAATGGTGGGTGCAACTCGGCGTCCAGTCGATTCTCTTGCCACCAGCTTTCGTTCTCGCGTTCCTCGGCGGCATGCTGACGCGCCGTGGCTCATGGATGATGGGTGCGCTGTTCGGCATCATCTCGTACCTCGGCTCGCTAGCCGTCGCATCGCTGGCCGATCTCACAGTCCTTGAAGCGACAAACCCAATCGCGAAAATTCTTGCCGGACTTACCACGCAAGACGGCGGATCAGTCTTCGGTGATCTCTACTTCGTCGGCATTGCCGGCGCACTCGCAGGGGCATTCGCAGGATGGTACGGGCGATTCTTGCGTGCAATGACGCCAGCAACCGCTTCGTCGCGCGAGCGTCGCCGCACGGAGGCAGGGAAGAAGCGAGCGGCTCGCTAGCGCGTGAGCAGCTGGATCCCGACGACGGAGAGAATCATCACAACGAGCACGGCGCACAACAGAATTGGCCCGATGATTTCATTGCGCTTCAACTTTGGTGCCATCTTCAATCTACTCCTTCACCCTTATTGCGCTTACGGCTGCGGACATCCTTCACCAAGGTAGACGAGAAGCGAGGTTCGAGTGCCGAGCGGCTCGCTGATCACCGTGAGTGTGCATGCCCCGTCCTCGCGCGAGGCGTCGAGGCGTCGCGCATCCCCCGCATCAACAATGGCGGCGACCTCCCAGCCGAGCGAACGCAATTCATCGGCGGCGGCGCTCGCTGCGGCGCTCACGGAGAGCTCGCTCCAGATTGCGCCACTGGCGATCACGTCGAGCCGCTTCAGCGGCTGTCCATCAGCGAGGAGGGGGAAGTCGGCCGGGAGGCTCCCCCAGACGCGCCCGTAGGTTGTTGAGATGACCACCGCCGTCGCACTACCGCTCGGTGACGGACTCGCCGCCCCAAAACTGCAGCCGGTAAGGGCGCCGGCAAGCACGAAGAGAGCGGTCAGGAGTGGAGTAGGACGGAGGCCGAAGGGGGGCACCACTTCGCGAGGATAACGCCTCCGTCCCTTGTGAGTATAGAACATCTGTTCTGATTATGCCGGGAGCGATGCGCAGATGATCCCGAGCGTGATCGAGGCGAGCCCAACGAGCTGGGCTGTACGGAGGCGCTCCCCATAGCCGAAGTAGCCGCCCAGTACGACGATGATCGGGCCGAGCGAGCTGAGGAGCGAGACGGCCCAGGTTGGCCCCCCCTCAAGCGCCGCGGCGAAGACAAAGAAGGCGAGCGTATCGGCCACGCCCACGAAGGCGGCGAGGGCGATCCCGCGTCGATCAAGCCGCTGCCCTTCACCCAGCAGGTCGGTGCGCGCCCAGCGCGGTAGCGATGTGTGCCGTGCACGAAGCGTCAGAAGGATCGCCCAGACGGTGATGACGTTGCCCAGTCGCGAGAGGGCGATCCCCGTGCTCCAGCCATACGCGTGAATCGGGATCGTGAGCGCGACGGTGATCACGGCAAAGAGAGCCATGCCGACCACGGCAAATGCAACACCAGGGCTTGCGAGCGACGCGCGGCGCTTGCGACCGGTGCCGGTGGTTCGCAGGCCGAGGAGGACGATCCCCATGCCCACCGCGATCACGCCCACGAGGTGCGTTGCGGTGAGGCGCTCGCCGAGGAAGAAGACGGCGAGCACGGCCGCGAACGCGCCGTAGGCCGAGACGGTCGGCGAGACAACGCTCAACGGCCCGAGACGGAATGCGGTGAAGACGCCGATATATGCGATCCCTGCAGCAACACCCATGACGAGTGTTGCGCCGACGATGGCGGGATCGTACGTAACGCTGAGTGCACCACGTGCAATGGCGACGGGAACGGCTACAACCACCGAGGTGGTTACAGCGATGACCACGACGCGGAGTGAGCCGATGCGCCGCCCGACATAGGTGGTGACGAGGTCGGTGCATCCCCACATCGCAGCGGAGAGGAGTGCGAGCACAAGGGGGTTCATCTCCCGATGCTACCCCGCCCCATGCTATTCTGCTGCTCCGCGACTGGGGCTGTAGCTCAATTGGTAGAGCGCGACATTCGCATTGTCGAGGCAAGGGGTTCGAATCCCCTCAGCTCCACCAGACCTTTCCTGTTGGAGGATTCCGTGGCACCTACCGCGCGCCGACGCACAGCAACCACAGTGGCAACCTACATTGCCGCCCTCCCCGCCGATCAGGCGCGCAGTCTCCGGCGCCTGCGCGACACCATCCTTGCAACCGCTCCTGGCGGCGTGACGGAGGTCTCCTATGGGGTTCCAGGCATCCGCTTCCCAAATGGTGGACGGCTTCACTTTGGCAGTCGCCGCGGCGGCCTCAGCCTCTACGCGGGGCATGTCTCAGCGCTCTTTGCTCACGAGCTGACGGGCTTCACGATCGCTGGGACGACGATCCATTTCACGCCCGATCACGAGCTCCCTGTTGCGCTCATCAAGCGAATCACCCGCGCCGTGCTCGCACGTGCCAACGAGCGTGCAGCAAAGGCCACGAAGAGGCGCTGATCTAGCGCACCGCGCCAAGCGCGGGGGCAAGCCGCTGCAAGAGTCGCATCCGTACGAGCTCATCAGGGCAGTGGCGCTCCACCACAGCGCGAAAGCGTGCACCGTGGCCGCGTGAGCGCAGGTGCGCAAGCTCGTGCACGATCACCGCCTCAAAACACGATGGCGGTGCCAAGACGAGGCGCCACGAGAGTGAGATCGTCCCGTCAGGCGATGCACTCCCCCATCGCGTTGACTGATCGCCGATGCGGATGCGCTGAGGCTCGACGCGCATCTCTGGCGCATAGACGTTGATCATCTGCTCCGCCACCGCACGCGCACGTCGTCGCAACCAGCTGTTCAACCGCGTTCGAACGCGCGCCGGGTCGCGCGCGATCACTGTGGGGATAAGAATCTCTCCGTTCGCAATCGCGATACCGCCGCGATGCGACGAGGATGCGACAACGATCGTATGCGGCCGTCCTGCATAGGGAATGACGCCACCAACCTCCATGCGTCCGTCGGTGCCAAGTGCCGCGCGACGCCGCGCGATTTCCGCGAGCGAACGATCAACCCATGCAAGGCGCGTTGCAATGAACGCCTCTACCTCGCGGCGCGCACGATCTTCGTCGAGGCGTTCAGGAACGACCGCCTCGAGGCCAATCTCAGGATCAATACGCAACGAGAGGCGGCGAGCGCGTGGACTGCGAATGAGAGTGTACGGACGTAAGCTCACCGCGGCAGTGTCGCACGCAGGGCGTGATATGTGTGAAGGTGCGATGCTATGCACGTGAGCACAACCCACGCTACCCCGACAACACTCAGCCGTACCCAGCGTGCCGCCATTTACGGTGCGGTCTTCCTCTCGTTCATCGACAACTTCGCCCTCCTCCCGGTGATCGGTCCACGCGCCCAGCAGCTTGGCGGCACCCCGCTCCTCGTCGGATTTGCCATCGCGGCGTATTCGCTCGCCAACCTCGCCTTCGACCCGATCGGCGGCGCACTCGCCGATCGTTTCGGGCGACGGCGCGTCGTCATGGTCTCGCTCATCATTAGCCCCGCCGCCATCGCGATCTACGCGCTGGCAGACTCGCTCCCGCTCTTCTTGCTCGCACGCCTGATCCACGGCGCATCCGGCGGTGCACTTGCCGCGGCGCTCTTCGCCCTCCTCGGTGATGCGGCGCCCGTTGGTCGCCGCGGTCGCACGCTCGGTCGTGCTGGGGCACTGATCGGCATCGCGGCCGTGGTTGGGCCAGCAAGCGCCGCAATCATCTCAGCGGTCGCTGGTGCAACGATGGTCTTCCTCGGCGTTGCGGTGCTGATCGCCGTCGGCCTCTTGATCGTCTTGCCACTCTTGCCAGAAACGCTCGCGCCACGCGCATCTGCCGCCGCAACGCCTGGAGCCTGGCGCCGGATCCTCGCCGACCCACAGCTGCGCATCGCCCTCGTCGCAATCTTCGGCCTCGAGGCGGCCGTGGGTAGCGTGACGGGATTCATCAAGGATGGCCTCATCACGCGCGCGCTCGCTGAGGGGCGCGACCAGGCGGGCGCGCTGCGCTATGCCGCAGGGGCAAGCGGCGGACTCTTCACGATCTTCGGCGTTATCGCCATCGCGATCATGCTGAGCCGTGTCGCTGACCGTGTCGACCACCGCGGACCATTCGGCATCTCGCTCGTTGGTCTCGGCGCGCTTGCCGGCGCGCTCACCCTGCTCGCGGTGAGCCCAACGCTCACCGTCGACCTGATCGCCATGGTCCTCTACGGCGTCGGCTACGGCCTCATCTTCCCTGCAGCTGCAGGCGCGGTAGCGATCGCAAGCGCTCCGGGTGAGCGCGGACGTGCCAATGGCGCGCTCAACCTCTCCTTTGATATCGGGATCTCTGCCGGGCCAATCTTGGGCGGACTCCTCGCCACCCTCTTCGTGGGGCTCACCGCATTTGCTGGGGGGCTCACCCTCGTCGTGGTGGCGGCCATCCTCCTCCCCGTTGTGGGGAGAGGGAGCCGCGGCTCAAGCGGAGCCGCCTGATACACTCGCCACCCTTGGGGCTATAGCTCAGTTGGTAGAGCGCTTGCATGGCATGCAAGAGGTCAAGGGTTCGAATCCCTTTAGCTCCACCAAGCCGCTGAACGGCGTGTTTTGGAGGGAGAGGAGCCCCACCTGTGGCTGAACAAGACGAGCGACTCGAGCGGTACGACCCGACCGAGATTGAGCCGCGCTGGCAGCGGCGATGGGAGGAGCTCGGCCTCCACACGACCGACCTCACCAGCACCGCCAGGCCGAACTACTACCTCCTCACCATGTGGCCCTACCCTTCGGGCGATCTGCACATTGGCCACTGGTACATCATGAACCCGACCGACGCCATCGCGCGCTACAAGCGCATGCAGGGGTTCAATGTCTTCTACCCGGTTGGTTTTGATGCCTTTGGGCTCCCCGCCGAGAACGCCGCAATCAAGCGCAAGATTCATCCGCGTGAGTGGACGGTTGCGAACATGGAGAACATGCGCCGCCAGCTCCGCAGCATGGGTGCCTCGTTTGATTGGAAGAGCGAGGTTGTCACCTGCGATCCCGTCTACTTCCGTTGGAATCAGTGGATCTTCCTGAAGTTTTACGAGAAGGGGGTCGCCTATCGCAAGCAGGCGCCGGTCGACTGGTGTCCATCTTGCGAGGTGACGCTCGCGCGCGAGCAGGTCGAAGGTGTGGATCGCGTCTGTTGGCGCTGCTCAACCCAGGTCACCAAGCGCGACCTTACGCAATGGTTCTTCAAGATCACCGACTACGCCGATGAGCTCCTCTCATTCGAGGGCATGCATTGGCCGGAGCAGATCCGTACGATGCAAACGAATTGGATCGGGCGATCCGAAGGTGCAGAGATCGACTTCACGGTTGCGCCTGCCGAGCATCACCCTGGCGGTGAGGCGCTGCGCGTCTTCACCACGCGCCCCGATACGCTCTATGGTGCGACCTTCATGGTGCTCGCACCAGAGCACGAGCTGGTCACAACGATCACGACGCCAGAGCAGCGCAGCGCTGTCAGCGCCTACATCGAGGCAACGAAGCGGAAGACCGAGATCGACCGACTCACAGCAACAAAAGAGAAGAGTGGTGTCGCCACAGGCGCACATGCGATCAACCCCGTGAACGGGAAGAGGATCCCCGTCTGGATCGCCGACTATGTCCTCGCGAGCTACGGCACCGGGGCGATCATGGCCGTCCCTGCGCACGACGAGCGCGACTACGAGTTCGCGCAGCAGTTCAACCTGCCGATCGTGCCCGTGGTGGCCCCACAGCACCTCGCCGCTACACCCGACGCCGTACCGCTCCCGTACGTTGAAAAGTCCGACGGCGCCGCTGTCGCCGTGAATAGCGCCGCCTGGGATGGCACCGCCTGGCCTGAGTCGTTCACCAAGGCGATCGCCCACCTCGAACAGGCGAAGGCGGGCGAGAAGAAGGTCACCTACCGCTTGCGCGACTGGCTCATCAGCCGACAGCGCTACTGGGGGACGCCGATCCCAATCATCCACTGCGCGACCTGTGGTCCCGTTGGTGTCCCCGTCGACCAGCTCCCCGTCACGCTTCCCATTGACGTCGACTTCAAATCCACCGGTGAGTCGCCACTCAAGACAGCGACAGCCTGGCTGAATGTCCCCTGCCCAAAGTGCGGCGGTCCTGGCCAGCGCGAGACCGACACGATGGACACCTTCGTCGACTCCTCGTGGTACTGGTACCGCTACCTCGCGCCAAAGAACGAACTCGGCCCGGTTGATCGAAAGCTCGTCGATGCCTGGTGCCCTGTTGATCAGTACACCGGCGGTGCAGAGCACGCCGTGATGCACCTCCTCTACTCGCGCTTCTTCACCAAGGCGATGCGCGATCTTGGACTGATCGGCGAGTCAGAGCCGTTCACGCGCCTCTTCAATCAGGGGCAGATCCTTGGTGCCGACGGTGAACGCATGTCAAAGTCGCGCGGCAACGTGCAAGATCCCGACGAGCTGGTTAGCCGCCATGGCGCCGACGCGGTGCGACTCTTCTTGATGTTCATGGGCCCGTGGGATCAGGGCGGCGCATGGTCGTCGAGCGGGATCAGCGGCATGGTGCGCTTCCTCGGACGCATCTGGACGCTCGCTCTCGACCCACACGGCAGGGAGCCAGGTGATCCAAACTCTGGCGTACTTCCTGCAGGCCAAGACCAGGCCACAGGCGAAGCTGCGGTGCGCCGCGCGGCACACAAGGCGATCAACGGCGTGGGCGCCGACATCGAAGCCTTCCGCTTCAACACTGCGGTCGCCAAGCTCATGGAGCTCGCGAATGCGCTCTTCCCGTATCGCGGCAGCCCCGTCGCTGGTACGGCTGCATGGAACGAGGCGATTCACTACCTGCTCGCCGGCATCGCCCCCATGGCGCCACACCTTGCCGACGAAATGCACAGCCGCGTGCAGGCGGCCGCGGGCATCAGCGCCAGCGACCCGCGCTGGACCTCGATCCATCAGTGCCCATGGCCAACCGTCGACACGAGCCTCCTCGCAGAGAGCACGCGCGAGATCCCCGTCCAGGTCAACGGCAAGCTACGCGACAAGCTCACGGTGAGCGCCGCTGCCACCGAGGCCGAGATTGAAGCACTCGCCCTCGCCTCACCAAAGGTGCAGATCGCCCTCGAGGGGCGCACGCCGAAGAAGGTGATCCACGCCGGTGGGCGCCTCGTCAACATCGTCGGCTAACTCTGCAAGTAGCCCATAAAACAGAACGACCCCCGAAGGGGCCGTTC
>Ga0114968_10001966_pt1 | contig 15840 bp, 15 predicted proteins | sample M_130807_EF_Meta_FD_87020 | JGI IMG/M metagenome (GOLD analysis project Ga0114968, IMG submission 87020) | Freshwater microbial communities from Lake Montjoie, Canada to study carbon cycling - M_130807_EF_MetaG | ecosystem: Environmental > Aquatic > Freshwater > Lake | place: Lake Montjoie...
GATAATACTGTTGGACAAATAAAACAAACGGGTGAGTTTGCGTTAAATGATTCTCGTCGTGGACAAGATTTTGTTCTTTCAGACACAAGACGCAATTTCGATAATTTGCTTTCAACTGTTCAAGCCAATAATACTACTGGGTTGAACATTGCTCATCAACAAACAACGGAAATATTAACCTCTGTCGATAAAAATGCTTCTGCTAATCTTTTGGCAACACATACTGTAGGTTCAGAGGCAATTGCTTCTACTGAAAGAACATCTGCCGCATTGGGTCAATCAATTGAAAGAACCGCAAACGCAAATGGGGTGGCGATTGAAAGAGTAAATGCTGGTCTTTCAAACTTGCTTCAAACAAGTTCTATTCAACAACAAAACTTGCTTCAATCACTCGCACACGAGGAAAGAGGGTATAACTTCCAGCATCATACACAAGTATTGAATGGATTTAAAGATACGGAATTGAGAGTAGCGGATTCTCTCCGTTGGAATGCGGAGAATGCTGGAAAAATGCAGTTGGAAATGTTGAAACTTCAAAGTAGTATAGAAAAACAGGCGAGTGACCATTACAATATGACAACTCGCGATATACTTGGAACTAAGGCTGATATTGTGCGTCAAAATGTGGAAAATACGATGGCAATTCAAACCGATGCGTTGAAAAATAAGGATTGTTTGACAAAACAGATGATGGAATGTTGTTGTGAAATCAAAGAAAAAATCAGTAGCACAGATAAAGATCGTGTCCGTGATTATTTGATGGAACAGCGAATTGAAAATTCTATATTGCGTAGTAGAAGCCCAGACCATCGTCGAAGTCCAGAACGCGGAAGGTATTATTATGACCCGCGCGAAAATTATCATTATCACAGACATGAACGTTCAAGGTCGCGATCACCAGATAGACGAAGTTGAAGGGGTGGGGAATCTTCGGGGATTGACCCACGAAATGGAAACAATCCTGGGGGTTCCCCTTTTAATATTTACGTAAATGGAACTGGTGAAACAGGAAACGGAAATAATGGTGTTGGAAATGGTAATATAGGAATCGGTAGTGGAGCAGGAAACACGGGAAATGGAATTGGAAATACAACAAACAGTGGAAGTGGAAGTTTGGGTAATACCACAAATATAGGTAACGAAAATACTGGTATTGGTTCAGGAGTTGGTAATATTGGAAATATTGGGGGAAATAATTCCAATGGTGGTGGAGGGGGCGGTGGGAATGGAGGCGGTGGGAATGGAGGTGGAAATGGAGGCGGTGGGAATGGAGGTGGAAATGGAGGCGGTGGAAATGGAGGCGGTGGAAATGGAGGCGGTGGAAATGGAGGCGGTGGAAACGGAGGCGGTGGAAACGGAGGCGGTGGTAATGGAGGCGGTGGGAATGGAGGCGGTGGGAACAACAACTGGAATCACAACAACGGAAACTAATGATATAGATTTTAAAATATTACCATCCGAAAAATATTTTCTTTAATATAATTGTCTCTTTTATAAATTAATAAATGTTATTAAACCAACAAATAGTTTATTTCATTATTAAATATATAGTAATAATGAAATATGAAATACTATTATTAATAATAATAGTAATAATAGGGTTGTATTTATGTTATAGTTTCTTTAACAAATACCCAAATAATGAAGGATTCGATAACCCACCCAACCACTCGCAAGTTTCAAATAAAAAATATGCCGTCTGTTTATGGGGAGAATTACGAGCAATAAAAACAATACACGATAATTTCTATAAAAATCTGGTCGAACCATTAAATGCCGACGTATTTGTCGTTGTTCAAAAGGGATACAAAGATGAAGATATAGAGTTATTTAATAAAAACGTTATTACAAAAATCGCGTATGATAAGCCTTCTAACAAAATATATACCAATTACGACAAGTTGGAAAAAAGGAATAATTATATTATTGATCCGTGCCTTCAAATATACTATAACTGGTATTATATATATGAAAAACTAGGGGATTTATTTGAATCAAAATATGAGTATGTAATATTATCAAGAAGTGAATTTCAACATATGTTTGAGTTTCCAGATATCGTTTCTTTATGTGATAAACCGCTGATTTGGGTATATGAAGGGCATAATTATGAAGGTATTAATTCTAATTTAGTATGTGTTCCTACAATTTTTATAAAGAAATATTTAAAATGTTTCTTTGAATATTTACAAGATGAAAAAAATGTAAACAAACTAAATGAAATGGATTTAAATATAGAAAAATACACAAAAATATTGTTTGATAAAAACGAATGGAAAATAGGCAAATTACAAAATAACGCATTTGTAGCGGCTGAATCAATGAATGAAAAAACCACGTGGGCAAGTAATAAATATAGTGAAAAACACAAAGTATTTTATAAATACGATGAACAATTAAATAATACGTTCAATGCGTTAACACAATATAATAATGGGGAGAGATGGAAGTATGTAGATGATATAGAAAATAAAATAATATTGTCGAAATAATTATGAAGAGCAAATTATATTATACTATACCGTATGTAATGGAAAAAGAAAAATACAAAAAATACATACAAAAACAACTGGACGCTGGTTTAAGTGAATATACAGACCAACATTGCCAATGCGGTCTCTTAATTCGAAATATGAAACATAGTAAAATTATAGATATTAATAATATGTGGTATCAACATATCCAAGAATGTGGAATTCAAGACCAGATATCTTTCTTTTTTGTAAAACAATTATTCAATGAATATATATTACCGTTTACGGAAAATCCGTTTGTATAAAAATTGTTTATAGGATATTTCTTCATTTGGGGGTGCCTTTACTGCCTTTTTATTTTTTTAATCTAAAAAGTCAGAAGCACTAAAAAAAATTCGAATGAATTTAACTTAACCCTTTGTCGTTAAAGAAAAATTGTGTTTGTGTCGAAATATATATAGTTTATACCATTTATGATTTCATTTTTTATTACAATATAAGAAAAAATGAAAAATTAAAAAGTTCAGAAACGGCAAAGGGTTAAATTACGATAATTCAAAGTATTTTTGTTATTTATTATTGTAATAGTTTACAATATGTATATTCAAAATAAGTATATCAACCCTTTAACGATTTAACTCGCTGATTTCAGGGTTAACGAAATTATTATTTTAATCCGTAAATATAAGATACTAGACCATAACTTGTCAAATATTTAAAATAGGTAAAATATTTGTTTTTTGTAAAAATATCAAAATCGTTAAAGGGTTAACTTATCTTCCAAAATACAATTTTATAGGCGATGGTTGTATTAAACCATTACTTAAATCTTTGTAATATGTATCATAATTATATTTATTACCACCTTGCATATTAAAATAATGACCATAAATTGAAGCGTTTTCTTTAGTTATTTCATTATCATGAAAACATAAAATAGCTAAAATTCTTTCCATAGACATACGGTGAACACGTTTATTAACGTGATTTAATAGAATAAATAAATTATATTTATCTGCTATTTTTTTAATATACTCGTGTTTTATAACAGACATTACACCAAAACATCCAACCCATTTATCTTCATTGTTAAATAGGTTAAGTAATTCATCTTTATAGTTTAAATAACTTAAAAACTCATTAATATATGGTCGTTCTTCATGAATTTGTGTCGATGAAAATTCCCATAAAAACTTAACATTATTTACATTGGAAATATCAATTATTCCATTTATAAAAACCGAATCGTGAATATATATTGCTTTTTCAAACCATTTGTTATGGTAATAATAATAATACGGTAATAACTCTCCAGCACCTTTATATTCAGATTTAATAACAATACAATTATTTAAAAAATCTGGTGGATGATTAATATACTCGTAATTAGAATAATCATCAATAATAACAATTAGTGTAGTTGGATAAAATTTTCGTATTCTTTCAATACAAGAAATCCATATTTTATTATTTTCAATATTATTTACGTGACGTGTAATAATAAACCCAAATTCAGGTATATCTTTATTTTCATTGGTTTTATTGTCTTCAAATGTTTCTTTTAAATTATATATAAAATTATAAAATAATAATGTAGTTATTATAATTATTAATATAAATATTATAGTAAACATATATATAATGAATAATATAATTTTCATTAAAAACAAATATGATTTTTTTTGTAATAAAAAATCAGATATAAACGAACATTTACCAATATTATTTAAATACTCAACTGAATGTGAATCAATAATTGAGTGTGGAGTCCGTAATTGTGTTTCAACTTGGGCATTCGTATATGGACTATTAAATAATAATAAACAATTAAAAAAAATTTTAATAAATGATATAAATTGTTGTAATATTAATGAATTATTGGAAAACACACATTCATTAGATATTGACGTTAAATATGAATGGATTTCTAATACTGACCTTAATATTACTGAAAATTACGATTTAGTATTTATTGATACTTGGCACGTATATGGACAATTAAAAAGAGAACTTAATAAGTTTGGTAATATTACAAACAAATATATTATTATGCACGATACAACCATAGATGAAATATATAGCGAAAGTGTGCGTAATAAACACGATATTAATAAAAAAATGGAAGAATTTGGTTTTACATTTTATGAAGTTACAACAGGGTTAAAACAAGCAATTGACGAATTTCTTATTAATAATACACAATGGAAATTACATGAAAAGTTTACTAATAATAATGGGTTAACAATTTTAAAAAATATAAATTATGTCAATGTTATAAATGAAGTAATAAATTAATTTTATGTGACCTTTTATATTTAATTTTATTATAGTTTATGTATAATGGTTTTACACATTTATCACGCCAAAATACTATCCAACAATTATAAAGACATTTACATTCCACCAGAAATAACCAAATATTGTGTATTTTCATCGCATATTTTCTTACTAATCGGTTTATTTTCTTTGAAAAAACAGTGTCCAACTAAACAAATTACGGGGTTATTGCTATTAATCTTATATCTCAGTTCCATCACCTTTTGGAGTCGGTTATACGTCGTCTCATTCATTCGTGTAATAGACCAATATATTGTTGCGGCAACAATACTATATCTCTCATTCATTGTATTTAATGGAAATTCAGTTTCAAAGAAACTCGTGTTTATTACTGCGTTGACTGTAATCGGTTCTATATTTTATTATAACGAAAAAGTATATAATGACGAAGTGGAAATACCCATTTTCTTTGATAAATATCATGCGTTATGTAAGTTAAATATTTCCAAAGAAACATTTGATTCTGTAATGGCGTATTTGTGTTTGGAAAGTGTGGTGCGAATTGGTGGAAACGGCTGTTATACATATACAGGGTTTCGTAATGAGTCACAAAAAAACGACGCACAATATAGGTTTGTGTTCGTTCATTCCTTCTTTGTCCATTTGGGTTTCGCTATTACCGTTTTATTGACCATTTAACGGGCAACAGCCAAGCAAGAGTTTCTAAAAAATTGAATAAAATTAAAATATTTACACACATATAACTATACTAAAATGTCTGAATATTCTATTTTATCAAAAGAATTAACATCACAAATATCGAAAACCACAAAAAAAGACGAGGGTATTTTCTTTACCCCCCCCTCTGTGGTAAAACATAATATAGATTTATTAAAACGTTTGTTTAAAGACACCCCTTCTTTGACAATATTGGAACCCGCGTGTGGTTCGGGTGAATATATTGCCGTTTTAAAAAAACAATTTCCAACAACCACTGTCTCAATAACTGGTATAGAAAAAAACGCCACCATATATGATTCTATAAAACCCGTGTTTCATAAAGAAAATGTTAATTTAATAAATACTGATTATTTGACTTTCAACCCAGGAACGAAATACGACCTAATTATAGGCAATCCGCCATTTTATGTAATGAAAAAAGAGGCGGTGGATAAAAAATATTGGGGCTTTTTCGATGGAAGACCAAACATATTTATTTTATTCATAATAAAATCTTTGAAACTTTTGAAAGAAAATGGTGTATTAAGTTTCATTTTACCAAAGAATTTTCTTAATTGTCTTTATTACGACAAAACTCGCAAATACCTGGCTTCTATGTGTGAAATACTGTATATACTCGATTGTAAAGAAGGGAAATTTATTGATACGCAACAGGAAACTATTATTTTCGTCGCTCAAAAACGAGCATCACCCGTCACCTTCCCCGTCGTCACACCCGAACGTTATATATTAACTATAAATAATTATACTATATTTGCTACGGAGTCGAATGCGGAAAAATACAGACGTCTTTGTGAAAATTCAACCACTCTTTCCAACTTGGGTTTTCGTGTAAGTGTTGGAACAGTGGTTTGGAATCAATGTAAAGACATTTTGACCAACGACGAAACACAAACAAAACTTATTTATAGCAGCGATGTGGAAACCGGTGTTTTTCAACCGAAAAAATATAAAAATACAGAAAAATTAAACTATATACGCCGTGAAGGTATAACTAAACCAGTGATTGTTGTTAATCGGGGGTATGGAGTGGGTAACTATAAATTTTATACGTGTTTTATTAAACCACTCGAAAACCAGCCTTATTTGGTTGAAAATCATTTGATTTGTATTGAGTTAAATGAAAGTGAGAGTATGGACGAGGGCGAGGATGAAAACAAGTATAAAAAAGTGTTGAAGTCTTTTGGTGATGACAGAACAAAGAAGTTTATAGACATTTATTTTGGAAATAACGCAATAAATACAACAGAATTACTATATATATTACCTATTTATCAGGATATTTGAAATGATGGAAAGGCAATTCCGTTGCCGTTTTTCCATCGTAAAAGGACGTGTAGAGGTTTTCCGCTTATGGTTGTAAATTCATATCGCGATTTTGCCGGGTTTTTTATACAACTTGATGGATCGATTCGATAATCATTTATGTTTGTTTTTTCCAGAATCATTTTTTCTTTGAAATATAACATATATATTTTATTTTTCTGTGATTCAGATAAATAATTAGAGAGTTCATCGATTTTAATATCGGCATTTTCAATAAAACGACTGATACTTTCGGCAGATAGTTCTTTGCTTTTTTCGTAAAAAGAGATTGCTCGTTCATCACCCGTAAATCGGCTACTGGCTTTACACCCTCTGTAATATAATTCTTGATATAGTTTCATACATGGGGGCGAGGATGAATGAATTTCTTTCATATATACATCTTTTAACGGAAGTGGTAATCCAGAAAAGGCGGATAATAATGGCAAGTAGTTTTCAAAGAAATAGTTTTCATAGCAAAGTGTTAAATATTGGCTAGGTTTTACGGGGGAAACAAACTGGGGTGTTTGGTCAATTGCTGATACATTGTATTTAAATTCAACGTTGTATTTTGTGGGTGATGGCAAAGGTAATGAAGTATCATCACAATTGGGAGCGTAAAATATTATATCAAAATCATAATTAAATTTACGTCCCCCTTTTTGTAAACATTCTACCCGTGAATAAGGAGCATGTCCATTTAACTCATTTAAATAAGTATATATGGTTGTTTTCAAAGAAAACCATTCAGGTACGTCAAAATATTCGGGTGATACACGGTTGTTAATAATATTACATATTATTTTTTCACGCATTTTATTGTTTTTATCATTGGTTTTTCTTTGAGATAATCCGAATGATTCTATTTCACTTTGAAACCCAGGGAAGTTTAACAAACAAGGTGGTAAGTGGCAATTCATGCGTGTTAATGAGTGTAAAGATATACAATTCTTTATATATAAAGAATACAAAATAAATTTCATAAATTTTATAAATACTTATATTATTGTATTATAATGTAAAAAAAACTTTCAATTTTCACCGGATAAGTATTGACATTATAAAATCAAACTTTTAAATAAGGGTTAAAAACATTAACTATACGATAAATATATTAAATGCCTAACCCTCCCTTTTCATTTACATTAAAAAATTCATTTTGTATATCACTTGATAGTAGTATTGAAAGATGGGAATTTATGGAAAAGCAGTTCAAGTATTTTAATATGGATGTTCAAAGATGGCCAGCTTCTACAAAAGATACATTAACAGATGTTTTTCTCGAAAATTTAAATAATGAGGAAAAAGGATGTAGCCAATCACATATTAATATTTATCGGCATATTATAAATAATGATATAGAATATGCGTTAATATTGGAAGATGACGCGTGTTTTGATTTATCGTGGAAATTAAAATTAAATTATTTAACAAATGAATTAACGGAAGAGCAATTTAAAAACTTGAATATGGTATTATTAAACGCTTCTGAACCAATTGATGAAATATTTAAATGGAAATTACAAAAGGAACAATATTTAATGGCGGGTTATATAATTACAAAAAAAGGGGCATCATGGATATTGGACGTTTTTAAAGACAATTTTTTTTCGAGTGATTGGATGTCGGTAAGGTTACAATTATTCGGTGGTCACTGTTATAGTTATTTTCCATGGCTAGTTATTCAAAAAGGAGAAAATAGTTTAATACATTCAAATACAAACGCTGATCATAGAAAAGTTATAAATTGTTTAAATAAAATACATTACAATATACCTGAAAATTACTATATAAATAATATTAAAAAAGCCCCCTTAATAGTTAATAATGGTTTTAAAAGATGTATATATTGTTTTTGGACGGGGGATAATGCGATGAGTAACAATAGAATAAACGCATTAAATAATTTGAAGGAACATTCAAAATGCGAGGTTGTATTAGTAACACTCGATAATTTAAAAGATTATATATTACCTGAACATCCATTACATGAGTCATACCAGTATTTGTCATTTACTCACCGAGCGGATTATTTGCGAACATATTTTATGAATTTTTATGGAGGTGGTTACTCGGATGTAAAAGATACACCAGGTGATTGGAATGGAGCGTTTGATGATATTAATAACGACGAACGAGTTTATATTAATGGGGCAAGAGAAGCAACCCCGAACGACGTTGCGAATGAAGAAGTAAAACATTTGTATAATTTTCTTCCTTCTAATGGTAGTTATATAGTAAGGCCAAAAACTAAATTTACTAATGAATGGTATTCAAATATGATTGCGTTTTTGGACGAACAATTACCAAAATTAAAGGCTATGAATTTTAAACCATCCCCACAAGAATGTTATGAAAATAATAATGAATATCCGATAGGATGGAATAAAATTTTAGGTAATATTTTTCATAAAGTCGTATCAAAGTATGTGTTACAAGGTAGAATATTATATACAGTTCCTTATCCAATATGTATATGTTATAGATAAATGGTATTAACCCTTTGCCGTATATGGTATATTTTTATTACTATATAACTAAATAAAACATAAGGGTTAAAAAGGTTAAACCTATATACAAATAATATACTATAATGTCTAATTACATGGAGTTTTCATATAACCCTACTAAGGTTTTTAGTGAGATAAATAAGATATGTTGTATATATTCTTATTATGAAAAAGATGATAGTTATAAAGGTAATTTATTATTTTTTTTAGAAAACGGTATATTAGATGATGTAGATTACTATATTATTATTAACGGTTCAACCAGATTAAATTTAAGTATATATGAAAAAAAAGAAAATATTATTTTTATTCAAAGAGAAAATAAAGGATATGATTTTGGTGCTTATTGCTATGTTTTAAATATTATTAATAAAACATATGATTATTATTTTTTTATGAACACTTCTGTAAAAGGTCCTTATCTTAAAAATAATGAAGATAAATGGACGAATCTTTTTATAGATTTATTTTATGACGATAAAGTAAAAATAGTTGGTACATCTATAAATATTTGGCATTACAACAATATTTATGGATTACCAATTTGTTTACCAATTTATGGAAATAAACCGGTATATTCACATGTACAGTCAATGTTTTTTTGTTTAAAACATGATTATTTGATGTTTTTAATGGAAAACGGTTTCTTTAATTACGAAGAAACATGTAGACTAGTAAAAAATGAAATAATAAATCGCAAAGAAATTGGTTTATCGCAAATCGCGTTAAATAATGGCTGGAATATAAACAGTATTTTACCTAGATATAAAGGTTTAAATTATATTGAAGTTAATTATGATATAAATAATACATCGAGAGATGGCGACCCTTACTTTAAAGGTTGTTATTTTTCCGGTTCAATAGACAAATATGACGCTGTTTTTTATAAAAATAATAGGGGTATGGATGATTAATAAATATTGGTTTGTACCCGCCTCAATTCCAAATATATAATATAAAAAGAACATGTGTTACATATACAACACAAATCAACAAAACTAACGGATATAAACCATATAAATATATTTTATATATAATAACATCATACCAATTATGCTGTTATTAAATTATACCGTTCCAGAAAATTATATTCCACCCGAGTTATATGAATATACTGATAATGAGCGATATTTATTATTGCTCTTTGGAAATGCGGTTATTCAAACCATAAAAAAATCCGTTTCTTTGACCGATGCCGACAATGACAATCCAATTGTCAACGAACTTGTTAATAAATATGCGTTTCTTCTTAAAGAAAAGGATAATATAATTAATAATTTGGAATTGAGTAATAAATTAACGATTGAAATATACAAGGATATGATAGAAACAGAAACGTCCAAACTAAACGGGGAAATACAGAAAAAACTGCTCAAAGAAAGACAACATTTTGACGAAACAGTCCAGTTAATGAAAGAACATTACGAAAATACGATTTCTTTTTTAAAAATCGAAAAGGAAAAAGCGGTTTATTTTGAAAGGGAGAACGCTGTATTGGATGAAAAAATAAAAAATTGTAATACCACTCTTACAATTGAAAAGAAATTAGTATATAATGAGACATATAATACTCTTCAAAGAGAAAAGGAAGCACTAAAAGAAGAAAACTTTTCTTTGAAAACGGAAATACAGAATCTATTGAATGAAAAGGAAAGGGAAAAATATGAAAAAACGGAAACGGCAATTGTCGAATTACAAAATAAAATAGAGGAAATAAAGCAACAAACATCAAAGAAGGCTGTTTCGCAGAATATTGGACAAGAAGGGGAAGCTTATTTCTTTGAATTGGTATCCGAAGTGTTTAATGAAATAGATGGTTTTGAAATAGAAGATACCACAAAAAAAGGGCATATGGGTGATTTTCTATTAAAATTTAAAGAGTTTTCTGTTATTGTCGATGTAAAGAATTTCAATAATTCGAAAGTGAGTATTACCGATATTCGCAAATTAAAGGCTGACGCAAAAAGTAATCAACATATACGATTTGTATGGATGGTTTCTTTAAACAAGAGTATATCTACTCACGATAAACACGCCCTTGATTTTGAATATGAAAACGGTGTCCTATTTTGTTATATAAATTCATTATTTCAATGGGAAGAAAACCGAAAGAACATATTAATTGCGTGTTGGCTTTTTTGTAAAGAAGTGTATTTAAATTTTTTTGATAAAGAAAATGAGAGTTCAGAGAAAATAATAGCACTTTTGAAGCAGGACAGTAATAAAAAACTGGTTGCCGAACGGGGGCGTAAGAGAATTAAAGAATTAAGGGCTGTTATGGAACAAATGAAAACAACAGTATATGAGTTGGAAAAAGATTTTATAGAAATAATAACGGGAGGGGATATATTGACGGTTTATGAAGATAATTTAATTTCTTTAAAAAATTGGTGGATACAGACATTGACGAGGGAAGAGGAAAAGAAAAATCGGTTGGAAATCGACGCCGTCTTTGAGAAATACAAAAGTTCGGTTAACAATCCATCACCTGAAATGGACGTGGACAATTTTATATTGGGTTTAAAAACATTTATCAAAGAAGAGGATTTTACAAAAAATAAAGCCAAAGGAGCAAAAAAATACGTATTAAATTATAAGTGGGTGATGTAACGGAAAAAAATGGGGGAGGGGGAAAGAGGAAACTATAAGCATTGTTAATTATCTTCCATTATATATTTTTGATGGAGTTGTATCAACAATTATATTTTGTAAAGCTTTTATATAAGTATCATAAACATATTTACCTTCGTTACCGCATTCATTTCGTGTTTGAAGATAATTTCCATAAATTGAAGCGTTTTCTTTAGAAATTGAGTTATCGTAAAAACATAAAACCGCAAAAATGCGTTCCATTGCCATACGATTGGTTCGTGTTTTAACATAATTTAATAAAATAAATATATTATATTTGTCTACCAGTTTTTTTATATAAGAATGGTTAATAACAGACATTACTCCGAAAGAACCAACCCAATTATTGGAGGTATTAAAAAATTGGATAAGTTCTTTACAGTGGTTTAAGTAACTTAAATATTCAAAAATATAAGGTCTTTCATTACCGATACAGTCATTTGGAAAATCCCATAAAAATTTAACATCATTTGTATTAGAAACGTCAATTGGACCATTAATAAAAACAGAATCGTGTATAAATATTGCTTTTTCAAACCATTTATTGTTATAATAATAATAATACGGTAGTAACTCACCTGCGCCTTTAAATTTAGAGTCTATAACAATACAATTATTAAGTAAATTGGTTGAATACTTTATATAATTATAATCGGAATTGTCATCTATAACTACAATAAGAGTGTTTGGATAAAAAAGCCGTATTCTTTGAATACACATAACCCATAGATTATTATGTGATTCGTTTTTTACGTGTCTGGTAATAATAAATCCTAAATCGGTTGGATAAGATAAATCGTTCATTATGAATATATTTACAACCCTTATTTTAACCCTTTAATGATTTAACCCGCTAATTTTAGGTTAATAAATTTATTATTTTAATTTTTAAATAATAATACACCATAATTAATTTAAATATTTTATAATATGTAAAAATACTTAAAGTATTAACTTATTGACAATTATATTGATTGAATTGTAGGTTTATATAATACCATATATTGTATTAATTTTTATTATATAGTAATAAAATGAAAAAACAAAAAATTTTAAAAGTACAAAAACGCCAAAGGGTTAAAACATTCGTTAATATTTTTTAAAAATACTATAATAAATATTATAATGAGTTTAGAAGAAATAGTAGATAATTCAAGAACAGATAAAAATACTGTTCATTCATATTTACCCCTTTATCAAAAGCTGTTAATAAGTAAAAAGGAAACCGCGAAAAATGTCTTAGAAATAGGTGTATTAAATGGAGGAAGTATAAAACTATGGAGCGATTTTTTTACAAACGCCGTTGTTTATGGATTAGATATATTGAATATTAACGATATTTGGGAAGGTATTAAAAATAAAGAAAATATTGTATTACATACATCTATTAACGCATATGATAATGATTTTTTTAATACTCATTTTTTAAATAAAAATATAAAGTGTGATTTAATGTTAGATGATGGACCACATACTTTAGAAAGTGTAATACAATTTATAAAATTATATTCACAAATAATGACAGATGATGGTATATTAATAATTGAAGATGTTCAATATTGGGAATGGATAAATATACTTATGAACGCAGTTCCAGAACACTTAAAAAAGTTTGTTAAAGTATACGATTTAAGACCAATTAAAGGTAGGTATGACGATATAGTTTTTACGATAGATAAATCAATTGTTTAACCCTTTAACGTTTTTGACTTTATTACAAAAATCAATTATTTTACCTATTTTAAAATATTTGACACAAGTTATGGTATAGTATCTTATATTGACTGATTAAAATAATAAATCATTATCCATTTGCCGATTATATCGACGGATTTGTCGGTAAATGAATTTTGTGTTTTGTAATGATATTTATATAGTTAATACCATTTATGGTTTCATTTTTTATTAAATATAAGAAAAAATAAATAAAAAGGCCAATAACGGCAAAGGGTTAAAATTCGCGGGTTAATTATTAGGTAATATGGATAATTTAACCCTTATTTGAAACAACCATTAATGTGCGGATCAGTGGTAACTGTTGTTTCAATACTATTTAATTTTAAATTTTTTCTTATTTCAACAATTAATTTACTAAAAAAACCTCTTCCTTGTACAAATATTTTTGATTTTATACCACAATATAAATCTACATCAGCGTTTCCAGAATTAAAATGTTCTGCTTGTAATTCGTTTATTACATTATGTAAATATTCATTTGATAAATTAATACATTCTTCATAATTGGTTGAACTTGGTTTAGAAAAAAAACATTTTCCAATAATATATTTTGGGTTAATATCATCAGCAAGTAATGATTTAATATAATTTATTTCTAAAGGTCTTTTAATTTTTTCGTGCCATTCATTTCCACCAATAACATCTCCTAATCTTAAATGTATTAATGTGCTTTCTGTAATATTTTTTGGTAATAAATCCGATTTTTGTTCTATATTTTCCATAACAATTTTTGTAATTAAATCAATATTATTGATACATTTATTATTTCTTTTTTCTAAAATATATTTACTACCAATCGAATTTGGATAATTAGTTATTATTTCATTCTTTTCATTTTCACCTAATCCTAATAAAACTAAATCACCTAATCTATATGATGAAATCATAGGTTTCGTTTATATATTACTGTATAAAAAATGAAAACTTTAACCCTTTGCCGTTTTTGGACTTTTTATTTTTTTCATTTTTTCTTATATTGTAATAAAAAATGAAACCATAAATTGTATTAACCCTTATTTGATTTAACGTGCAAATCCGCACGGTTGTTTCAAATAAGGGTTAACTATATAAATAACATTACAAACACAAAATTCATTTACCGACAAATCCGTCAATATAATCGGCAAAGGGTTAAAAGTCCAGAAACGACAAAGGTTAAAAATAACAAATCTCAGGGTTTGTAATTTTATCTAAATTTATAGATATTTTTTTACAGGAAGAATCTATTATTTTTCCAATATAATAACTAAATGTTGAACCGGATAAAATATTAAACGTAAATCCACCAATAAAAATATTATTACATATTTTTGAGGTTAGTAAATCAACTATAGCGTTTTTTTCTCTATATTCAAAATATTTTTCGTTATTAAAATGAATAATATAACCATTGCTTTTCATAAAATCGATTACCCCGTTTTCCAAAGAATAAGATAAAATAACATTATTATCAGTTTTTGATATATACTTTTGAATAATATCTATGTATTTATTTTCAATATATGTTTTAAAATCAAATTTATTCATATTATTCTGTTTTGACCAATGATCTATTGCGTCATCTTCTATTCTTAAATGAATAATATTCCACTTGGGGGGTAAAATATCATTTGTAACATTTATTTTTTTATAAAATTTATTAATAACATCTTTTGATTTATTAAAATAATCATCCTGATAATGTATATTTGATAATATTTTTTCAAACATGGCTTGATCATAACTATTTATCCAAGCAAAAAAATCAATATATAAAGAATTATTTAAATCTATATTTATATTTTTATTATTATATTTATTGTATATTTCTTCAATAAAATAACCATTTATTTTATAATTAAAAATTACATAAAATTCTTCTTTATAAAACTGACATTCATTCATTAAATTATTATTGGTAATAATTAATGTATTATTAATAAAATATTTATTTAATAATTGATTTGTAATATTTATATCATGTGTATTTGATTTATATTTAATACTAATTATTTCAATATTTACGTTATATTTATCTACGATAATAACATCATACTCTTTTTTTAACCCTTTAACGTTTTCGACATTTTTACAAAATCAAATATTTTACTTATTTTAAAATATTTGACACAATTTATAGTGTAGTATCTTATAATGACCGATTAAAATAATAAAATCATTAACCC
>Ga0114968_10001967_pt1 | contig 15839 bp, 17 predicted proteins | sample M_130807_EF_Meta_FD_87020 | JGI IMG/M metagenome (GOLD analysis project Ga0114968, IMG submission 87020) | Freshwater microbial communities from Lake Montjoie, Canada to study carbon cycling - M_130807_EF_MetaG | ecosystem: Environmental > Aquatic > Freshwater > Lake | place: Lake Montjoie...
GCCATCCTGAACATTTATACTAAGACCCTTAGATTTTAGATAATCAATAGATTCATAATCATCTGCATACTTGAATCCATGTTTGTCGGTTATGAGGTGGAATAGCGATAACCCATCATGTGTAGTAACATTAATATCGGCGCCTTTATCAACTAGATATTTTACAAAATCAAAACTAGGTCTATCAACTAAGTGAATTGCTAAAGGTGTGTAGCCTCTATTGTCTTTTTTATTTATAGGTAATACGCCATCAACCGGTGGAAGAAGGTCTAACACCTTTGTAAAAAAGGGATATGTTGATACTTTTTTAGCAGGTTTAGGCTGCTGCTGGACCATTTTAGGTTTTTCATGAATCAGTCTAAACAGTACATTACGTCCGTTTGCATCAGACAAACCTACATCTTCCCGCGCCCCTTCCGCCAGTAGTCTATCAAAAATTTGTAGCCCATCACCTGTTTTTGACATAGCAGCAGCAAGCATTAATGAAGTAACACCACCATCTCCTAGTTTTCTAACAAATGCCTTTGCAGCTTCAGGACTTAATACAGCTTTTGCAGTATCAAGAATGAGATTAATATTTGATAGGTCACCAGAATTAATGGCGGCATGTAAGGGACTTAGTCCTTTATTCAAATATTCTGCTTTCTTTTCAGGCGTCATAGTAGATAAAACAGTAAGTAAAATCTCATTTGTACTAGCCGCAGCATAGTATAGATGAGTTGTTGGCGCAGGAGTTCCATCCTCTCTAAGCGGCCAATCTATCGACGCACCGTTTTCCAAAAGTAATTTGACTGTGCGCGCTTTCTTCATATCTATAGCCTTTGCCAATAGAGTCTTACCGCTTGTATTTTTATTATTAATAAATGACGGCTCTTTTTTGATTATATCAATAAGGTCCTGCCATGGCTTTGCTGCCTCAACGGAATTACCTGGAATATTTGGGTTTTTAGTAATAGTTCCTGAAATTTTGTCAAAGAGGTCTTTAAAAGCATGTTTCTTCTCTTGAGCCTTAATTTTGGCAGCAGCTGCTGCTAGAGCAGCATTGCCCTGAGCTTGGAGGTCTGCAGCCTTTGCTGCCTTTTGAGCAGCCCTAGCCGCCACTTTACCTTGAGGGGCGGGAAGCATATTACTGTATACACATATAATAAAACGCCTTTCAAATGCGCCTTATTATAAAATCAAATTAAAACTTACCACTAACGCCCGTCAAATCGCGCCTGATTGCGGGCACCAAAAGCGCCCAAATAGCAACAGCATTCATTGTTAACGCGTGAACAGACAACCATTCGCCATCGGAAAAGGGGTCAAATTGTTTGCTCAATGCGTATGAACCAATAGCTATTCCTACGGTTCCTGCACCAAGCATAAACGGGTCAACAAGCAGTGTCGGAATTAATAATCCAACAAAAAGAAGTAAATTCGGTTGCATCGGGATTTTCTCATCGTGAAGGAAGCCGTAATTCGGCTGCCAACCCTTTCCAGGAACAGTGCACATTGTATTTTTATTTTCATAGACTACGGAAATCATAGCTAGCGCCAGTAAGCCAAAGGCGCCACCCACACCCATTAAAAATATTCTTGAGGCAGGGTCGGCAAACACGTTTGTTGCTAAAAATGCTGCCGATAAGCATAGAATTGCAGGCATCAACCACATTAGCATGTATAAACCACGCGTACCCCTATCATTTGAGTCGCCGGGCGTACATTGTAAATTGCGCCAAATGCCATAGTCAAATAGCTGCATGAGTGCAATACAGCACACTAAAATTCCTGCATAAGTATCATTTGCATCACCGCGTAGAATTATAAAGAGACCGATGCCTAAAAATATAGAGCATAAGCCCAAGCTTATCCGCGCTGAGCCGGCTATCATTATTTCTACCGGCGAATATTTTGACTGAGGGACGCCCATAAGAACTTAGAATCAGGACCAACAATAGACTCCGCAGATAGACTCAAGAACCACTTATAGGTTACGGAGCGGTCAATAGTCTCATAATCAAGAGGCAAATAGACTGCGTTTTCACCAGGTATAAATTCATCACTAAGGTTGCTGTATGAACGACCAAATAAGTCCTCAATTTCAATAGGTCGCCCGTCACGGCGGCGTGACCATTCACTGTAGCGAAGTGTTGGCATTGCATTACGAATGTGTTTATTGTACCACTGACTGACCTGGTTTCTAATAACAGCACTAGTCCACGCAGTAGGTCCAGCGTTAACCAGGTCAACAATGTCGGCATTGAGCGCAGACCAGGAGGCGTGCTTAGGTCCAGATGCCCAACCGGTAAAAGGACTGCATGAGCCATCTAGGGCACTAGTGCGGGGTTCATCGTGTTCAGTGCCGAAAACCGCATCTTCTTTGCCCAACACAGAAGTTAAAAAGCTAGGACCTAGACATAAGCCAAAGCCATCAAAGTAGAGTCCACCGCAGTATGATAAAAGCGCTGAGCGCGCCCAAGCCCGCCACAAGGAAGGAACTACACTCATATGATTATCGGGCACAACGCCTCCAGCCTCATAAAGTACCTGTGCTACTGATGCCCGTCCTAAACATAGACGAACATCAAAGTCGGCACCTTGTGTGAACATGCAGCGCGCCTTCGTAACAGACAAAAAGCCCATGTTAAGGTCGCGACTTGAGCGTGCACCAAAGTCAATCCAACGTCTATTATTTGTTCCAAAATCATCAACGACAAACCACAAAACCGGCTTCTTGCGCTTAACAACTGTCAGCGTAGAAACAATATTTTTTGCAACATTGTCAACAAAGTGCTCAACTTTTTCTTGCTGCTTTTGTTGAAGCAAAGCAAAAGCCCCCTTATTATAATAGTAAATAGTCGTAATCGCTCCTAGCGCTATAGATAATAAAACTATGGCGTTAGCGTCTGAATCCATCCTAATGACCTTATATATTTTTAACATCAACTAATAAACACGCGACCAGTTATTGTAGTGGTTTAGCAGTAATTTGTAGGCGCGACTTGATTTTTTCGTGATACTGTGCAACATCAGTATCATTGGCAGCCAGGCGCATCTTGCGATGTTTTTCTGCAGCCTCTGTGCGTAGCTTTACTTCTTCCATATGTCTCATCTCATCCTCACTTGCTGGACCGGGATTATTTTCTCTTTCTGCTTTTACTTGCTCATATGACTTATTACCGACTTTAACATCCTTAACTTCTTGACTGAAGGTCATTCGGGTTGAGTAGGCTGCCTTCAAGTCGGTATAGTGTAGGGCAGAACCCGCTGGCGCCGTGTATTCAGACGGTTTTTCACCACCAAGAACAACTGCATTTGGCGTCAGCATTAAAGCATCAGGACTGTTGTATTTAGCAATTTGCCGACCCTTATCGGCAGCTGCCTGCTCCTGCGCCTCATCGTCGAAAGTTTTGTTGAATGTTTCAATGCTGAATTTGCCGCGAAGATTCTTGGTACTGCGCTTCACGCTTTCCTCTTGGCTACTTAACCAGTCGCCATAGCCGTCATCCTTTTCAGGGTCAGGCAGCTTGTTCTGCTCAAAAAGCTGGTTGAACACATTCATGTCAAGCTGCTTAGGGTTAATGGAAATAGGTCGTTGTTCTCTTGGTTGCTGCGACTGTGTTTGCTGCCCTTGTCGTTTTGCTGCAGTTGCCGCCTTAGGGTCATGAATCACAAGTGCAGGTGAATCATCTGCCTCTTCGTATATTTGGATAGAGTTATCAACGCGACGTGCTCTAGCCGCCTCCATTGTAACGGGCGTTGAATCGGCGTGGTCACGACCCGCCTTGGGAATAAGCTTATTATAGACCTCTTGTAAGTAAAGGTACGCCTTTGTTAGCGCATCAAACATCACAGGGTCGCCACCCTTATCAGGATGTAATACAAGTGACCGCTTTTTGTATGCCGCTTTTAGCATTTCCAAATTAAGAGGCTCTCCATCAGACAAGCCAAGAATATCGTATGCTTCATTCAAGTAGTCCATAGCTCTACGTGTCGGCGCATTTACTATAGAAGAAGACATAGGCTTTGGATTTGGTATAGGCGCAGCCGGAGGTTTATAGACTGGCCACTCCGCCCATGAGCCCCTTTTAATTGCAGTTGTCCAAACAAGTAAGTCTGAATACAGGTTCATTTTCTTAAAACTTGCAATATACTCTTGACCGGCTAAGAGCGTCTCAAGCATCTTCAGCTTTGTGGTATCATTTTCTATTTTTGATAATTCTAACCAGATTCGCTGGTGATTGCTTGGAATGCCTTGACTGCCTTGAATGTTTCCCATTAAAATATACACACGTCTTCTGTTTATGTTCGGAACGCGCCCTCATGGACAAATCTTGGTGCAATTACCACTTAAATCGAAGAGATTTAAGTCGCAAGCAACCTGATTTGTTGACAAACACACACAGGATTTAGAGCATATGCGCTTGAATTGGCGGTCGCTGTTAATATCAAAGATTTGAGACATGTCCTCAATGTTTATTGGTGATAAAATGGTAGAATACAAATTACTACTTACCATTTTTGAAGACGTTGAGTAAAGGTTGCTAACGGAAGAATGTGCAACAATTGTTGAGTATAGATTACTACTTACCAATGTGGAAGAAGGTACCGTAATTGTTGAATAATTCATAGTACTTACGACAGGTAAAGCCAGGCTTGATACGACCGCTCTTAAATCATCGACATTATTTTGATAAAAAATCTTGTTAATATCGCGACGAAGGTTATCAACGTTCGCATTGATTGTACCGTGTATGGTTGATAGCATTCTTATATTATATTTATTCAAATAACCCTTTAAATCGCGTCAGAAGTCATCCGTCAACACAACCTTGGTAACCTGTGCCAAAGTCGTCTTAACGCTGTCAACATGCTTGGTAACAACCGTCTCTACAAGGGCACCGTCCTTGAAGATACGAACTGTTGGAAGCTTCTTAATGTCGGCAACCTTTGCGTCACCCTCCATCTCATCAATGTCGTACTCTGTAAAAGGTACACCAACGTCGGCTGCAAGAGTCTTCAGCGCGGGTTTTACATCAACGCACACCTTGCACCAAGTTGCGCCAAAATACTCAATAGTGTAACTCATTTTCCTTATAGAATTTGAATAGAAAATCTATTCAAATTTTATAACCAACGTGATTTTTTAATGGTCGATTCACTTAGCTATTCTCTCAACAAAATCAGAAACAACATGGTACGGCAGCATTGGAATCATAGGCTCACATTCCCATAGCTGCCGACGACCGGCACTGAAAAACGTCCAGACTTTTGGATAGTATTCAGGCTTTAAAAATGGTAAGCGTCGATGTGTCTTCGGCAACAAAGCATATGACTCAACTGGCAGTACCATAATAAGCTGTGTCAGTGGTTCAATAGGATTGGGTTGTCCTGCAGAAGCCAAAGCAAAGGTCGCATCATCAATTACAATATCTTTGAATAAGGGTGGCAAATACCAAGGATAATACCACAGAAAATCAACGGGCTTTGACCCCGTATAGTAGTTTAAAACCCATTGTATACCCTTGAGCCACTCTTTCACTGTATCCGCAGAAGAAGCAGACCACATAAAGTCCCTGTAGTAAGTCTCTGACCAACCATCGCATAAGTGCCACCCTTCTTCTGACCTATACGCCATAGACCGTTCAACCTTCCATGTTAAAGGAAGACTGTTCATTATTGTCAGAGCCTTTTCAACGTCTGACTGCTGTTCACCAGGGCGCGGATATCCGTGAGCACTCATTTTAAGTTTTTTGGCTAAGCCAGACAGCAGCCACTTGTCCTCAACCGCTGTTACAGCCGCAATAATAAACCGTAAAGTCGTTACATTATAGACCCAAGTACCGTCATCGGCTCTATAAACTAGACTGTCTTCAGCCTTTTCAAGAATCTCCATAAGGCGGTCAATGCCTTCTTCTCTAATACATAAGGTCAATCCGTGCGGTATAAAGTCATTGCCCAAAAATGACATTGCACCAACATAGTCGTGAATGCCAACATTCCATTTTGAAGTGATTATACCAGCTAACATATCAATATCAAAGTACAAAAGTGTCTCTTCACCAAATGCGTTCAGCTTGACACCACCTTTCATTTCCACATCCTCTCTTAATAATTTGAATGACCAGCCATAGACCTCAAAGTGCCATAAGCAAAGTACAATCAGGTCAGCATCCAAGCCATATACAATAACTTCACCTGCAGGTTTGTTTTCACGCAAATAGGACATGATTTTCTGCTCCCCTTCGCCAGAGTCCCAAACACCTGATATTACAGTTTTCACTGTACCGAAGGCTGGACCACACGATGAGCCCCAGGAATTCAAGCGCTCTGTCAGTCTATTCATAAAATCCGTGCCAGGGGTAATAGCATTGCGGTCCCATGAATCAGTTCCAGTTAAACCCTTAATTTTCCCTTCCTCAGATGCAACCCACACGGACTTAAATCGTCTCATGCGTTGCTGTCTAATCTTCGCCATTGGTACGACACCATCTACAGCCACATACAGTAAATCTGAAGGCTGAACATGGTCACGTAACTTTACAATATAAAGTATAACCGACTTGATTAACGCGTCTTCAAAAGCAAGACGGTCTTTCACCGCATAAGGTGTTTTTTTCTGTAGTTTGGAAAGGCAGTGATATATTGCACAGTTTAAATCAAGAGCTAATACTGACGGTTTCCCTCCGTGTTTTTCTGATATAAGTTTTGGATTTTGTTTGACCAAGTGTCTATAAAATGAAGGGATGCCCATATCAAAATATAGATAACTCTAATAATTATATAAAGCGAAGCGGCTTAAAGTAGGTTTGCTTAAGCCAGCCTGCGACCAAAGTAGGTTTGCTTAAGCCAACCGGCGACTAAAAACCAAACATACTATCAGGGATGTCGTCGGCTTCTGCAGTAATAGTGGACCGCTTAACAGCAGTAAGTGAATATACTTCAAAAGCCTTCTTTTTCAATCTAAATTACCTTCCTGATACTATTTTGGGTGGCATTATACTATTTTCGCTACTGATACAATCGGTGCCTCTAGGCGTCCTTGGTATTTTGCTCATGAGCCTTGAGTTCGTTCATGCTGGCACCAGTGGATTCTTATCACAAATCATACCAGGCGCCCATGAGGCATCAAAAGACATACAGCGCTGTTCAGGTCACTTTCCCGGAATAAGTTACGAAAGGCTAATGACAATGGCGACAAAAGTTGGAAAACTCACAACAATGAGCATCGGCTTCCCCAGTTATTACATTATGTTCATGGGAGCGCTATTTGGCTACATTCTGGCAATGAGCCAGACATATGAACAGGAACTGCGCGGTATGCCACAAAAGAAGGCTGCAGTCTATTCTGGAACATTCATCATGGGTTTACTAGCTATTCTATTCGTAGTCTATCGTGTCTTCACAAACTGTGATTCCATAATATCTGTATTAGTTGCTGCGGTCGTAGGCTTAATGTATGGCTACGTGTCAGAAATGGTAGTTGCGCACCTATCTGACCGCACGATGACTAACCTAATGAACATTCCGCTGTTGAGAGAGCGGGCAGATGATGGAAAGCCGATTTATGTTTGTAAGAAGCAATAAATAAAAAGAAGCCACAGATTAGGGTTGTTAGACATATGTCCGACAAGTTTGATTTATTTAACGATGTCTCATTAAGAGCCAGAGAATTCATATTAGCAACATACAATAATTTGCCAAATACTATATTTGTGACGGCGCTTCTTCTAGGTGCCATTCAAGGCAACCTATCTATGATATGGATTGCCATAGGCATGATAGTTAATGCGTTGGTAGTACTAACACAGCAGGAAATTCTGGCTATAATTTTTCCACAATGGGACCAGATTCACCAACCCAGTAGTCGCGTTTGCAGCTTAATACAAGATACACTAAACTCTAGTCCCACTACGGTAGTTGCACCTTCGTACTGGTTTGCATCAACCACCTATTTCGTCGTATTTATCCTTTACAACGCAATTCAGGTCGCGTTCAGACCGTCAGCGCCTGGAGCAAGTCAAAAGAAGGTAGATGTTCGCGTTGCCTTCACAATGAGCGTGATGATATTGTCAATGTTCTTTCTGTGCATCATTATGTTGCGCGGCTTAACAGGCTGTGAAACATGGGTAGGTTCCATCTTAGGAATTTCCACAGGTACCACTATTGCAATAATGTACTGGCACGTATTGGATATTTGCCACTCAGGCATACCTCCCGATATTCTTAATATTGTGTCTGGATTGGCACCTTCTAAAACAGGTGACCCTGAGACACCTGTCATATGCACAGCATAAATAATAAATATATACATATGAATCATGTTATATAACATGATTCATATGTAGGGAAATGCGCATAGGTGTGCTAAGTTACAATTTGGCAGAAGTTGAAAATTTAACAGGTACAATTAGTGACAAAAGCATAATTAAAGAAAAACCAGATATCTACATTGAGATGACACAGGAGGACCCGCGTCCACCAAACAGCCCACCGCTCCTAAAATCTGAATTATTAAAGAATTATACTAGAGTCGCATATCATTCTGTGAACAAGGATTTAACTAGAAAGAAAAATATAATCATAAAGATGTACGTGAAAGGTATATCAACTTCAGCCGCTACTAATTTTAGTAAGACAAAACAAAATCCCTTATCTTCAAGACCTCCAAATAATACGCAAAAAATCATATTAAAAAACGTTAATACATACGAAAAAAATGTAAGTCCCAATACATTATATACGAAAAAAGGCGTAGGACAGTATGTAACACAAGTATTAGGCGTTGGATACAGTAAAGGAATGGTTTGTATTATAGCCAACATTAGCGGGCGCAAATGTATTTTTGTAAATATGCATCTACCAGTACAGTCGCGCTATAATGACATGGGATATGATTACCGTAAAGAAAAATTATTTGAATTGCTCAATATGTTAAAATCTAAATATGGAATTGACCCAACAACCTTTTTATTTATTGGAGGAGACTTGAATTTTCGTATGAATTTTACTGGTTATGACCAATTAACAACACTTTTGACGCACCCAAATTTACCTATACGATTAGACGAACTATGTTTTCCTAAATCGTCAGGAAAACGAATTACATGTAAATTTGAGGTAACTAAGATTATTAATCCTATACGCCGCGGTTTGTGTAGAACACGTAAAATGCCTATAAATGAACCTATAACCCAATTTTTAGAAGGCGTTCAAAGAAACTGCGGAGTAAGTGACAGAGTTCCAAGCAGGTGTGATAGATTTTTAGTATATCCATCTAAGGTGATTAAAACGGTTTTAATACACGAAGCAAAAGATTTGCTAAAGGCCTCAGACCATAACGGTTTATTAGCCTGCTTTGATTTAAAACCACTAAAACAAACACATAGTTTGTCTGAAATTCTAGGAAAAGGACCATGCGATTCTAGCCTAATGGACCCCCCGCAATCAACCCAAGAAGTAAACGCAACGACTCCTTCCAATTACGCATAGGAACGTGCGACCACAATTCCTCTATTTCGCTCATAGTCCGATTAACATCCTGTACTAAATCAACCCTACTGCCGTATCCATAGTACAAGCTAAGATGAGATTTATCAAATTTAGGTTTGCCGCTGTCATGATTAACATTATTATGAAATTGATAAGCCCATTGTATTATTGCTTTCTTAATATCAACACCTTTGGAACCATCTGCAACAACGCGTCTTAGCGGGTGTTCCATGCAGTATTTTCCCATATGTTCCTTGCACAGGGCACAAGGCATTATTTCATGTAAATCTTTCAAAAACCGCGTCCACGCCCCGATAATATCAGTGCGGTCACTAAAAAAGGACAATCGATGGATTATAAACCATATTTTAGGTCCCCACACCTCACGACTCATTGTGTCTTGCCTAATTGGTCTTTTAATCTATTCTTTAGATAGAAAAGATTAATGCCGGTGCAAACATATAATCCTGGTGAACAGAAGCAGGTTAAAAAGTGGCTCAGCAGAGTTAGAACACTGAAAAGCAAACTGCATGGTCACGTCACCAAGTCACAGCAAGAAGAATTTGAGAAGCTGGATGAACAGATGCAAGAAAAAATCTACAATATGGTCACAGAAGAGCACAAGCAGACAATCGCAAATGCATTCTATTCTTTAGACGCAAACGTGAAGAAACTAACGAAGCGGACAGGAGGGCGCCGTAAAACGCTTAAATCCCGAAAATAAAGTAGCTGTCCAAATAAATGGGACAAGTAAATAGTGTATTTATATATTCACCATTAGAGTTTGTTGAATATATAGATAAGGCACCACCAAAATCTAAAAATTTAGAATCATTTCTTTTTCAAGCACTACAAAAAACATATAAAAAACCGATGGATGCATCATGGCAGCCCTTTATAGATAGCATGATTCATAAAATTAAATGTGTAAGCGAAGGCTGGGCAACCCTTCCGAAAATCCATTTTGAAGCAATTAAGCGAACTGATGGTACATATTTGCCAAAGGTCACGAAAATTATGGACGCGGTTTAGTGACTGCTCTTTCTACGACGACTGCCTCTACTGCCTCTTCTTCGTCTTGTCGTGCGACTGCTGCCACTAGCCAATTCAGGATGAACCGCTAAAAACGGCTTAAGGGCGCTATGAATGCTGGAACTAAAACTTGCATTTCCATGTTGGTCCTGTTCAAAACTGGGAACCTGCACGTATTGCCCAAAGGGAATTTCCATAGCCATTTCTTGCGTTGGAACCTGGTCATCAAACATGAAAATGCGACGCGAAAAGTTCTTGTCATCGCCCCCAGGTATAATACGTCTAAGAACAGCTAAATTTTTTGTATGTTTATCACCCTGTCTTATGGGGTCATTGCCGTTAATAACGTAATCAAAAAGTTCGCCTCCTTTATAGTTCTTCTTGCGAATATGTCCGGATAGGCTGACTCCACCTAAATCCTTATACGTACGTTTAATTTCGTCATACGCCACCTCCAAAAATGGACCTAGCTCATTTCCACTCTTACTATATGTCATTAAGTTGGTATTATTTGTAAATAACACTATGATGTAACCAGAGTCTTTTGCTTTCTGAACGATTCGCAATAATGTTTTATTTATAGCGATAGGATAAATAAGTTTAACACCGGCAGTATAACGCGTACCATCTGGTTTTACTTTTGTAATGTACGCACTAGGAAAAGGTCGCCATGAGGCTATTAATGTTCCGTCCGAATCGATAACCAATATTGGTTTATCCATGCCCCTATTATGATATATGAAAAATAACCGGGTACTGGCTTTACTGGTCTTACTAAAAAATGTTTTATTTTGTTTTAATTTTCATTTTTCAGGTAGTCATTCTAGTTGGAGTCAAATGCAGCCTTAGTGCCCTTGCCGCCACCACCGCCAGTCTTCCCATTGGTAGCCTGGCGGCGCTTCTTCTTCTTGAGCTTCTCTGCAGACCAAGCCTCAAAACGCGCCTGCTTAGCCGCAGCCTTCTCAGCTGCCGCAGCAGCTGCCAGCAGCTCCTCCACCGTGGGCGTAGGCTGACTCATCTCAGCCATCCACTCTGCCTCCTCCGCAAGCGACCGCGCCTTCTTCTCACTCTTGCTCATCTTCTTGCAGCTGGGCATTTTGCGCTTTGTAGTTTCTTTGACTACGCCTCCACCTAATAATCAAAGAAAGAAGTGATTTCAATTTTTTCCATTTTTCCTGGGGGCGACGTAACAAAAAAAGACTATTTTATTTTATTCATCCCTGACAATCCCTCAAAATGATTTTTAAGCTGCCCTTTCGTCAAGGCGCTTGATAAACGCCTCAACAAGTGCGTGTTTTTCTTCCGGTAGTGACTTTGTCAGCCAGCCGACGGGAATCGTCTTGGTTATAGCAGCTTCAGGCGACACGACCAGCATGGTCCAGGGCGCCGATTCACTAGTACGAACCAAGTAAAGCGGCTCATCCTGATAGGCGGGGTCCTCAACTGCTACCGTCCAGTCTAGCTCCATGTCCCCGTTTGAGCGAATGACCACCACGTTGACAAGCATCTCAAACAGCGGGTCGTCTTTGACGTCTACAAGCGGCACCACGGTTTTGCGCAAAAGCGCATCGTGCGCTTCTGATGCGGCGGCATTCTCAGTCCCATTGTCGTGCATGAAGGCTTTGCACGACAGGTCTGCCGCTAATTTGTGCTTGTCGCAGTAGTGGAAATGCCAGTCAGTGGAGCTGACCGTGCCCACCACCTTATGATAGCACTGGTAGGCGCCGCAAAGCACGGTTCGGTTAGCCCTGCTCATATCAGCTGCAGGCAAGACCGCGTAGGTGGCAAACGGGCGGCTCTTTGGAAGCTTCCCAGCCTCCTTGAGGTAGGCAAACGCGTCGCGCACGATAGGGTGCGGGTTAGGCACGGCTGCGCGAAGGGCGTGGTCCGCTGCCTCCGCCTTGTAGATGTTTGCACAGCGCTCCTCAAACGCAGTCAGCAGGGACCAGTGTGCCTCATCCAGGCTCATCTTCAAGTCCTCAATGGGCATCAGCTTAAACACAGAACCCGCCACGGGAACGCCCCAGCGACCGTCCTTGTTGCGACTGATGTCAAGCGGTCTTGCAGCGCAGCATGCAGTATCCACACGGAAACCGGGCTCGATTGAGCCGCTACTGCGCCTGCACAACAGGTTTGATGGCGCTTTGCCTGAGCCCAAGAAGCACTCAGGCGTAATGCCCAAAGCTGCCCACAATGGGTCATCGGCAATGTCCTCACGGGCAACATTCCCGCTGTGATTCATGGCGGCTTTGCCGTCCACAATAGATAGCGCAGCGCACTTGGGCTTGCCGCAAGCACCAATCGTAGTGCCATCTCCAGCGTATGCGCTGCCGCTAAGGTCACTGCAGCCACAGTATTGGCACACACGGTGCAGCCAGTAGAAGGGCTTTGTTGCCCACGTGTTTTGCGTGATGGGCATGGCGCTAAGAGTGTCTGACTTTCTTTTAGTCCGACGCCTCAACCCTATATTATATTAGATAAGCGATTTCAATTTTTTTTATGAATTCACTATTTTTAACAAAAATTCACAACTTTTTGTTAAAAATATACCGGTCAGTAAACAATCAAAAAATTAAGCTACAGGGTAGGATGGGTCCATCTGGATACCACACTGACCGGCAGCACCATAGGCAGCACCGCGACCAAGCATGATATAGCCCTTATCTCCCCAAGAGGCGCCCCAAGAGTTCTTGACAAGGTAGTAATCCTTGCCGCCAAGTGTACCGTAGCCTACAGCCAAAACACCATGGTCCAGGTTAGTACCACACTTCTTCGTCATTACACCACCAGCGTAAAGCTGGAACACATCCTGGTCCGCCTCTACAGCTACAGACACAGGCTGCTGATAAATAGCCGTCATTAGCGCGGTCTCAGAGTTAGTAGGAACATCCTTGAAGCTCTTAATCGTGGCTGCTACAGATAGACCAGAGGATTTGCATGTGCCATCCTGCGCCTTGTAGGGATACGCCGCCTCAGTTGTAATGCCCTTGTTATCAATAATATACTGGAAACCATAGTCCATCAAACCACCGTTGCAACCCTGGTTGCCCTCCTTAGAGCTGCAATCAACAAGCTGTTGCTCAGAAAGGGAAACTAAAGTACCATTGGAAAGAAACCATGCACCCTCAGTGGACCCAATAGTAGAAAACGCCCAGCATGAACCACACTGTCCCTGGTCCTTGACGGGCGTAACAGCTCCAGCAGTAGTCCAGTCAACTGAGGCAGGAAGTGCGGTCTTAACAGATAGTCGCCAGTTAACAGCACGCTCCCTGAAAGTGCGGTTATTGTAACCACCAGTTACATATAGTGCAGCCCACTCCTTACGCGTCATGTCCGCAAACTTATTAACATTGAGCCACCAGCTGTGGTTGTGCGCATTGTGACGAATAACCTTTGCCAGGTTCGTTTCATAAACAGACTGGCGATAATCGCGCTCAGTCGCGCCAGCATAGACGCGACCATGAGTTACAGACCAGTCGCTAAACGTGGGATAGGATTGAGGGCGCTGAGCAGATACAAGAAGAGCAGACGCTGCAATAAGTGTAGAAAACATTTATGGATAATTATTATATGAGTAAAAACTTTAGGTGTTATTGAGAAAACAGAAGAAAGGGTCTAAAACAGAATCAGGCAATATAGACAGGTAAGGCACTTACTTTATGAGTGAAGAGGAGGACATAGTTTTACGCATATGTGAAGATGAAACTGTAAATACTGACGAAGTTGAAGAAACTGTAAATATGATAATAGAGCAGATTATTACAGATATTTCTTCAAATCATGTAACCACTGGCACAGTGGATATTTCTGGCAACAATCCAATAAACACTGTCCATGAAGAATATGTATTTTCTATAGGTCAATCTATAGGCGGTTGTTCCAATAGACAAAAGAAGCGCTCCAGAGGAGCCGCGGTAAAAGAAACCAATGAAAATAAAAGAGCAAAAACAAATAAGAAGCAAGTAAAAGTAAAGACAGAACAAAAAGAGCAAGAAGTAGTAGAAGTCAAAGACCCCAAAGTTCTAGTAGAAGAGATGATAGCGCTATTCAATAATGAAAATCCAATTTATGTAACCGCTAGAGCCTCACACAAAGTATACACAAAGAATAAGGATGAGCCTATATTCAACAGACCGTTAAAAGCGGGACATATTAAGATTATCCTGCCATTAAAACAAACATCCACCGAAAACTTTTTCGCCTATCAAGCCATCGCCTATAAAACGGGCAATCTATTTGACTGGCAGGTTATTTTGGGCGAACTAGATATTGGTGGCGAACTATTCAAGTTCCCTAAATCCACATTCAAAGTCAAAGGTGCAAAACCAATATTGAATCAAAACATTTATCAAGAGGTAGAAAAACTATTTGCTCAGAATCAAAACCTACGTTGGCAGCTAAAGCGGCTAGTGAATGCTTGGCTGACAAAAAAATGCAAAAACCGTATTATTGGCGAAGACAGTGACCTGATTACAGGTGAACCTATAGAAAAGGAGGAGCAGTGCCGAATTCTTTCGATAAAGTGTCGTACAACATACGTTTTTTCAGGACACGTTCTTTTGAAAACAACAAAGTCCTGCCTGGAATCACAGGTCGGTGCTATACCAAGTCTGAAAGCACCATGTAATCCATATACAAACACGACTTTTTCATATGGTGAAATGGTCCATGTATACAAAGAAATCCTAAGTTGGTGTGCCAAGAAGGGTAAGGCACTACCCGCTGTAATAGCTCTTTACAGAGAGTACAAATTCAAGAATTACATGTTGGTCCGCGTCAATCACAATTATTTACAGCTGAAAGCCGTCGAAACCTATATATTAAATGACGACACAAGGGGAGAATTCTTTGTGGAAGCCATGGAAGCCCTTCTGGAGGAATACGAATTACCGCTTAGCGTAGAGTTTGACTCATTGTTAATCGGTTATCAACGGTTTCGTCTGTGGAATATACTAGAGCCTAAGAACCCGCTGCTACTGACCTGGAAGAAATTCGCTGCGGACTTCTGGTATTATAAACAGACGGAGCAATTTCCTAGAGAAAATTGGAGGAACGAATCGTCTATTTATGTGGACTTGCTAATTCTGTTACGGTACAGCACAACTAAGCTTCATTGGGTACTAAAAGAGTACTACAAAAGAAGACAACAGACTGCAACCTTTAGTGATAGCTCCTAAAGGTCCTTCTTTTATAGTTACTGCGTTTGCGTTTTGTACCTCCAGACAGAGTCTTAAAAAGAAAGAAGGCACTATTCTTTACCTGTCCTGTAACACCAAGAATAGAATTACGTGCAGAACGACGTATTGAGGAAATTACACTAATTCCAGGAATAC
>Ga0114968_10001968_pt1 | contig 15836 bp, 10 predicted proteins | sample M_130807_EF_Meta_FD_87020 | JGI IMG/M metagenome (GOLD analysis project Ga0114968, IMG submission 87020) | Freshwater microbial communities from Lake Montjoie, Canada to study carbon cycling - M_130807_EF_MetaG | ecosystem: Environmental > Aquatic > Freshwater > Lake | place: Lake Montjoie...
CAAGTAGTGACTATGGAAGTCACACTGGCGGTGCCATAGTGCCAAATAACGTAAGAATAGAAATCAACAAGGGCAAAATGGATGCCCTAATGAATAAGCCAAGCGGCGAGGTTGGACGCGAACTAAAGAAACGTGCCCAACGTGTAGCTAGAGCAGCTAAGGTTCAAGTTGGGGTGAAGACTGGCCGTCTTCGTAGGTCAATCAGAGTTTACGACCACAAACGTTATGTAAAAGGTCAGACAATAAAAATTGGTGCAAGTGCTCCATATGCCCTATATCACCACAATGGAACTAAACAATATGTCATTAGACCAAAGAGTGGTGGATTCCTAAAATTCCCTACATCTAGAGGGTTTAGCCATATCAGGGATAGGTCAAAGAATACTAAGGGTAGTACTCAGATGTACGCATTTGCCAGAAGTGTGGTCCACAAGAGGGTCCGTCCAAATCGCTTTCTCACAGATAATATAAAATATTTATATACACCTTAAGGTGTACTACCTAATGAAGAAAAGAAAGTAGTAAATAAAGATGGCAAAATTCAAGGATTTCGGCTCTGGAGCCGGTACCTCAGACGAACCAATCATTTTCAAGCTGTACGGAGAAGAGTTTTCTTGCGTATCAACTATTCAGGGAAAAGCTCTACTAGAGCTTGTTGCTGACTCTAGCTCTGAAGATCCAGCTGTATCAAGTGCTGTTACCCTAAAGTTCTACAAGCGAGTTCTTAAGGCTAAAGACTGGGAGCGTTTTAATGCACTGCTCGAAGATCAGGAAAAGGTTGTCACCATTGAAACTCTTGGTGAAATTACTTCATGGCTTATCGAGGAGTACACCAGCCGCCCCCCGCAGCAGTCAGAGGGTTAATCCAATGGGGGGTTAGCCTCTGGCCCTACGTTAACGGAAAAGGAATTATGAGCGGACTAAACATCCAAGAGATGGAAGCATCTGACATGCTTGACGTCCTTCATTACTTTTTCGAAGAAGATTTTAGGTACGCTACCTACGAAGAAGCTAGATATAAAGATGAGATGCGTAAGCACCTTTATAGCAACATGTATGAGCGTTCGTACGACTATGTCCAGACGTCACCTGAAACAGATGATGACTATACGGGGGATAGTATTTCTGATCTAAAGGAGCTTCCTGAAGCTTTCGAGCCAGAAGAAGAAGCTATCAATCCGTTTAACCCTAGGGCTAAAAACCTAAAACCATTTGTGCCAGCAACAGAAATAGATGAGTCAAGCGCGACCCCGTTTGGCTCTGTTCTAGACGAACCGATCGGATAGGGGGTGAGCCATGGCAAAGGATAGATTAGCAACTATATTCCTTGGCGTTGAAGCTGACGTCAAGCAGGCTATGAAAGACATGGATAAATTCCTAGTCGATAGCACTAAGGCAGCAGAAAAAGCTAATGAAAAAGTCAAAGAGTCTCAAAAGAAAATTGCTGAGCATCAAAAGAAGGTATTACAATCTTCTGGTGCTGGTGAAAAGCAACGTATGGGCTGGATTGACGGCTACAATAAAAAAATTAAAGAGCAGCTTGAATACATAAAAAAGCTAAATGACGAGAAGGCTAGAACTAACAAACTAATCGAGAACGAGAAGAAAGTTCTTGAAGCTTTGGAGAATCAAAAAGATATTCAAAAAGCTAAAATGAAGGACTATAACGACTTCCTAAGGGAGTCTGCAAGAGAGCACAGCAGATACGCTGATGAGCTGAGCAAAAGAGATAGAACTACAAGCCTTACAGAGAACCTACAGAGAGGTTACCAAAAAGGCCAGATCATTAGCGAAAAGTTCCACCCTCAAGAAAATAAGATGGAACGTGCGTCTAGAAGCTTGAACATCGCTGCCTCGGCATTTGCTCCAACAAAGGGTTTTGCTGAGCGTCAAACTGATATTTTCTACAGACTTCAAAAAACTGCTTACATGCTTCAAACTGCTTTTGGAACATTAGCAGCTACTATTGGCGACCTTGTCGGTGGAATGATGTCACTCGTTGCTGTAGCAGGTCAAGCTGCCAGCGGTCTTGTAGCTATTGGTGGTGCCATGGCCAGCATGATGGCCGGTATGATGGCGGCTAAGATAGCACTGGGCGGAGTTGGAGCGGCCGTCCAACAACTTTGGAGTGGGCAGAATCAATACAATAAAGCTTTGCGCGATGCTAAAAAGGCATTCCGTGATCTTAGATTTGAAGCAGAGCAGGCCGCTCTCAGTGAACAAGAAGCAGCTATCGCTCTTGAGAAGGCTCGTGAAGATTTTGCTCGTATGCAGGATCTCCCACCTGACAGCCGTATGTACCGTGAGGGAAGGCTTGCTCTAGATCAAGCCGAACTTAACTACCGTATGGCTAAGGCAAGAACCAAGGATACTCAGAATCAGCTTAAGCGCGGAGTAGTTGCTCCTAAAGATCCTTTTGCTGACTTGACTAAATCTCAAAAGGTATTTGCTAAATACCTACTCACCCTAAAGCCAATTGTTAAAGAGCTTAAGGAGTCCGCGGCTTCGGGCTTCCTGCCACCGCTACAAAAAGCAATTGAAAATATTGTAGAGACCAGTCTGCCCACTCTTAACTCAGCTTTGCACACCCTGGGCGAGGGAATGGGAAACGCTTCTATATCTTTCTCTAAGGCCTTCTCAAATAAAAAGAATCTAAAACGATTTGAAGAGTTTGCCGAAAACTCTAAAGAAAATATAGAGTCTATGGGCGTAAGTGCTGGTAATGCATTTACTGGAATTTTAAACTTACTAGTTGCAGCTCAGCCTTTGACAAAGAGATTCCTGGATTGGACTGAAAAGACAACTAAAAGCTTCGCTGATCTCATGAAGATTGGTGAGGTTAATGGAAGTATTGCAAAGTTCCTAGATCCTAAGGCTATTACCACTATCACTGACGCTACCACCGGTATGACTATTGGCGTGGGTAGAGCGAGGGACTTCTGGAAAGAACTAGGGGCATCTGGCGGTAAAGTCATTGAGAGCCTACTAAACATAATGGATGCTGCCTTCCCTGAAAATGGTAAGGGCGGCGGCTGGGTAATGCTAGATTTTATTACCAAAGTCACTAAGAGTTTTGATAAGTTCACTGATAGTCCACAGTTTAGCGGATGGCTACAAAGATCGACGGAGAACATTGTTGCAGCAGTAACCACTATTGGTGACTTCATGGGCATAATGGTTGATCTAGCAGGTCAACCAGAGACAAAACAATTCTGGGAAAACTTGCAAAAAGCAGTACCTAATGTTAAAAAAATCTTTGAAGATGGTATGAAGGCCGGCCCGGCTTTTGCTGACGTCATTGTTAAAGTTACAGAGTTTATTTCTCTTTTGTCTGACTCTGCTGCTTTGATCAGCTTCTACAACACTCTAGGATTTATATTTGATGTATTTAACTCAATCTTGACAGTAATTAAACCTATTCTAGATAAGATGGGTGCTTGGCACGGTGTAGTATTGGCTGTCATTACAGTTCTGGTTCTTCTTCGCAAGGGTGCCATCATATTTATGGGTATCCTGGCAAAGATGTCTCGTACGGTTGGTAAGACAACGGGTGCCATTATAAACTTCGGTGAGAGGGTCACCATTGCTCGTAGGGCAATGAATAAACCTCTAATGCCAGGTCTTGGAAAATTAAGTACTGTACAGATTCCTGCAGCTGCTACAGCAATGACCAAATTCAGAATTGCAACAAGTAATGCTGCAAAAATAAGTGCTGCTAGCATTGGTGGCGTTGCCAAAGCCATGATGCAGATGAATGCTCAATCCAAGAGCTTGAAAAAAGCTGACTACATGATGACAATGGCAAAGAATAGCGACAGAGTTACCGCAGCCATCAATGAGTCGGTTAAGGGTATCAGCAACCTTAAAGATAGAAGCAAAGCTGCAAAAGCAGCGATGAGAGAACTTAAAGCTGAAATGGAAGCTATTGCTACCAGTGCTGCCTCTACTGGAAAGACTGCAAGCTATGCTCAGCTGACTAGCGGGCCTCTTGCTCAAAAATATGGCGCAGATAAGCTTGGTGGCCGAGCCGCTATAGGCAGTAGGGTTACCCGATACGGTGGAGCTGCCCTAGGTGGTGCTGTTGGTCTAGGATCAGCTATTGGTCAGATGAGCGAGGGTGGCGCTGGAAACGTTATGGGCGGTATCGGTAGCGGTCTTATGGCTGCCGGTGGTGTTATGGCTATGACTGGTGTAGGTATGCCAATTGCCCTTGGTGTAGAAGCTGCTGGTATGATTGCGACAGCTATCGGTGGTGCAATCACTGCTGAAGAAGAAAAAAAGAAGACTATTCAAATTGCTAAAGCAGATATTAGAGTTCTTCAACAGACAAATGCTGAAAATGCACTTGCTGCAGTTATGCAAGCGGCTAATCTAAATCTGAGTGAAGGTCAAAAAGTTCTTGATGATGCAATGGCTTTCACAAACTCAGCCATAGAAGCGGCCAAAGCAAACACCGGTGTAGGCCTAAAAGCGGACGATGCTAACCTAATACTTCAAAAGGTTATGATTGACAGCCCAGAGATTGCTAAAAAGATTGCTGATAATCCTGCCTTAGCTGCTGGAGTTACGCAAGCTGGAGCGCAAATTGCTGGTGCTAGAGGGCTTAAATTTGGAACTGCTGAAGAAAAGAGTGCAAGCAGTGAGGCTATCTCTCAGCAGATAATGGCAATATTTGAAAAAAATAATGGAAACCTCAGTAAAACTTCGGCTGCACTAATTGCCCAAAACCAGGGTAGAGTTATTCGCAAAGATGAATATATGCAGGGTGGTCAGCAAGTTCTTACTAAGGCACAGGCCGTTGCGTTTGCCAGTGAGGCGGCTCAGGGTGGAGCGCTAAAAAATTATAAAGGTCCTATTGATGTAACTGGTACAGATATAGCACGTTCACTAAATGAACTAGTTACACAGCTGAATAATGCTAGAAAAGATGGCGATGAGACCAGAATAACTAAGTACGAGGGTCTAGTTAAAGCAGCCTATGGTGCTGTTAAACAAGTCTCTATGGCTCCAGGTGCTTCTAAAATACAAGCAGTTAAGACTAATATCGAACTGCCCTTTGAACTTGATAATATGGGCAAGCAGGGTGTAACTAATGTTGGCCCTCGATTTGGTGCAGGTCAGCTGGGTAACTGGAATTCAGCTAACGTGTTTGGTAAAAATCCAGCTGGAATCTACTCGCTATCGAAGCCAAATGCTACAGAAGTAAAACTTGCTAAGGGTGATTCAGGAGCTCTAGTTGATGCAGCTGCTGGTATGGTTGGATTATCTAAATCTATCTCTGGTTGGGCTACAAAAGATGGAAAGCTTGTTACTATTGTTGATAAAGACCCTAAAGACAATGTTGCTCCTCAGTTTATGATACCTGCTGGTTTAAACAAGAACCAGAAAACATTCTTGGAAGACCTCAATACTCAGCTAGCAAAAGCATGGGCAGCTGGAGGATAGTAAATGGCTTATAACGCAAACCTAATAACCAATAACCCCTCGTTCTATAACGGAACTACTGGCTGGACAGCAGTTGGATCTGGTGTAGCAATTGCAGAATACACTCTTGATAGCTATGTTGGAACTAAGTGTCTTCAAGTTACCAAAGCCAACCTAGCCGCTGCTCAGGGTGCCATCTCTCTTAGCATTACAGGAGATCAGAGTACGGCTTATGCGGTCTCTGCTTATGTAAGGATTCCACTAAACTTAGATACTGCTTACCCGACTAGGAATGAGTCTGGTCAGTTTAGGATTGGTTTTCAAAGCTTAAATAGCGGGGGAACCGTTCTCACTACTACATACGGTTCATATCAAACAGTAACCTCGACTGATAACTGGGTACGTATTACTGGCAATGGAACTAGCCACTCCACGACTTCAACAGTAAAGGTAGTAGTTGAGTTTTTAGGTAATGCTGCATCTTCTGGTCATGTATACCTACTTGATGCTGTAAAGTTAGAGTTTGGCTCGGTAGTCACTAGATTTGTTGAGCCCGTTACGCAGGGTGTTGAAACTGACACCGTAAATAAAGCCCTGCGTAGGGTTCAGCCTGGTGGACCGGAGTATCAGCAGCATCTGACTGGTTTAAAGCTACAAGGCGACATTGTTATCAATGGTCTTGTCTTAAACACTATTGGTGACGATGGAACTATTTGGATTTGTACAGACATTGATGGTTGGTGGGATCTTCCAGAATCTCAGATTGTGGACTTACCCCGAGGTTTAGATGACGGATCTTATGATGTCCGCGGCCGCTGGGCTGCTAGAAACCTTGTACTAACTGGTTCCGTATTACCTCAAACTCCAGATAAAATGCCGGCTGCTAGAGCAAAACTTGCTGAAGCACTATCTCTTGTATATAAGGGTGCATGGCTCCTTGTTGATGAAGACCCAATGAAAGCAGCATATGTTAGGCTTGTCGGTAAGCCAACATTCAAAGTTGTCAATGCCCGTGGAAGAATAGATTTTACAGCCACTCTAAAAGCTGGAGACCCTATTAAGTACTCTTGGGATACCTCTGATCAATCTTACGGCTACACTTTAAGCAACCTATCTGTAAACGCTACTGGTGGAACCACAAACACTGTTTTAGCTAATCAGGGAAACATTGATTCTCCTCTAATATTTAATATAACTGGTCCGTTAAAATCTCCGTCATACATTAAAAATGTAACTACTGACAAGTTTATTAAAATTGTTAAAGACCTTCGTCCAGCATCCTCGGCATATCAATTTTTAATCTCTTCGTACAGCAGAAGTGGTGGTACGGCAACTATAACTACAACTGCCAACCACTCGCTGCTGGTGGGGGATAAGTTAGTACTAGGCCTCAGCGCGGCTACTTCGTTTCAACAAGACTCGGGCGGGTACGTAACCATCACTGACGTCGGAGATAGCACATTCCAATACGTAAACCGGGGAGCAACTATCTCGACTATTTCTAGCAGTGCTGGTACTGTCACCGCAACTACTTCAACTAACCACGGACTAGTGACTGGCAACTCAGCGAATATTAATAACGCAGGGGACCCATTTGATGGTACTTACACAGTTACAAGAGTAACGGATACACAGTTCACATATACAATAACCGACACGTCTACAGTATCTGCCACTTCTGGGACTGCCACTAAACAAGTTGCCACAACGGCGTACTCCAGTGGAACTAGAACAATTCAGTTGTTTCAAGCTGATACTTTAGAGATTGACACGTACAGTAATAGCGTTTCTTATCGGGGTATAGCTGACACATCTAGATCCATTATTGATGCTAACGTCGATTGGGCTAAACTTAAGCCAGGAGTTAATCAACTTAGACTAGAAAAGAGTGGCTCGACTACTCCAGCTGTCTGTACAGTAAAATATAGAAGTGCCTGGATAGGGTAAACTTGTTATATCTAATGACAACTGACGCGAGGAAATAATGCCAACTACCACTCAACCGGTAACTTCGGAGACGGCTCCGAGTTATAGGTATTATGTAGCTGATTTGCTTACTAATAAGATTCTTGCTGAAATTCCATTCGAGGATGTTTCGTATGAAAGACTCCTCAAAAGTGCCGGAAACTTTGATGGTAATATTCCTGTCTCCGAGGCCACAAATCACTTAGACCTTTATAACAGCACTATGCCTGGCAAGACTGCACTTTATGTAGTTAGAAATAGTAAGCCAGTCTGGGGAGGTATTATTTGGCAACGTACTTATGATATGAATGGTAGAAGCCTTACTGTATCTGCATCAGAGTTTCCTAGTTACCTGGCTCATCGTACAATTTGGAAAACATACTCGTATAGCTTCAGTGCAACACTGACCAAAGCAGCTAAAAACGACGATATCAAAATTGTTCTTGACACTAAAAGACTTAAAAAACCATTGACACTTACTGATGGAGCCGGAAACCCTACTAAGGTATATGTTAGCTTTAGCGAAGGTGAGTACGTCAAATATAGCGGGTACTATAGCGTTATTGGTACAGGGGCCAAAGCACCGACCACAAAACAGTTTTACATACAAATCCCTAAACTTCCAGCTAGACCAAACGCTAACTACTCTGGAGTAACTATATCTACCAAAGTGGACACCTACCAGTACCTAAAAGAGATGTTTGCGGATCTTCTTGTTGACTTTAAAAACACTACGTTTTCCAATGAAATTTTGGCTCCCGGTAAAAAAGTTCCATTTACCGTAACTTATAAGTTTTTGAACGCAAGTACTAGAACAGCGACTTTAACTACCGAATCCGAGCATGGAATTGTTGTTGGCCAAGTTGTTGAGGTGCTGAACGTTGATACTCAGCTTAACGGCACCCACACAGTTACTGATGTGCCTTCTGCTACAACATTCACTTACATTGTTCCAGCAACTGACGATGACGGTGATGCAATTTCGTATACAAATATTAGTCCAGCTGTGGCAGTTGTGTCCAAACAAATTTTGGTTGAAAGCAGACAACTAACCACCACTACTAGAAAATCAATTGATAAATACTCAAGGACAGCTGCCAGGATTGCAACCATAACTACAGTCTACGCTCATGGCTTTAAGGTAAATGACAACGTCTTAATTACTATGCCAGCGGATGTTACTTTTGAAGACAATAAACTTTCGGTAAAAGTCTTAAGCGTCACTAATAAAGGCAAGACTTTTACCTATCAACAAGCTGACACCACTGTTAAAGCTGTAGCCACTACAACAGTAAAAGAATCAGAGAGATCTAAAAATGGTGCTGTATTGGCCGTAGAAAGGATTCAAGCTAGAGTATATACAAAAGCAGCTACAACTTTTGAAAAAGGCGATAACATTTACATTGGTGGCGTAGATGAAGTTGATTGGGGTACTCCTATTTATAATGGGTATCACTTAGTTGATGAGGTAGATGACACCCTAACGGCGGGAGATTCAGCGGCTGCGTGGTTTGGATTTACTCCAGAGTACGGGTCCACTAGAGAGCCAGATAATAGCGTCACAGTATCTGGAAGAGCCTACACTGCATATAAATCTAGCTCCGCTAAGGGCAAAAACACCGTAACTCTTATAACAAGTAAGAGACATGGCTGTGGTGTTGGAGATACTATTAAAGTTGACCTTGCCAAGGGTGGAGCTTTTAATGGTACATTCAAAGTAAAATCTATACCAGACTATGACAAACTTACGTACTCAATCGGTGCAACTGATAGCCCTCCCTCTGATGATATAAACTACGACACTATTAGCGGTAGCGTTGAAAGAGTTAGAACCAGAGTTGGCGATTTACCTGTGGTGTCCATGCCAATTACTCGTGTGCGCAGAAAAGACAATAGGGCTTATGTTGTCAGCGATGATCACGAATTTTCCGTTGGTGACTCGATTACTGTGGAGATGGATTCTTTGACTGCTTTTGATACATCTACCCCTAAAAAAGTACTTGATGTTACTAAAGACACCTTTTCTTACGCAAATGTGGGGACTGACACTTCTGGAACCACTGCATACACTATCACTCACAAAGAACTTGTTGCCAACGTTGGAACGTGCTACACTTCGGTAACACATGCTCTTGCTATTGGGGAAGTTGTAGTTATTTCTGGGCTAACAGATAGCTATACAGGTAAAGACAAGTTTTCGTGGAATGGTAGCGTTACAGTGACTAAGGTTACAAGTAAGACCTTTTCATTTGTTAAAAAAGAAAAATCTGTTGAAAAAGTAAAAAATAGCGGTACAGTAACGTCAAAGTTTACAGCCGGCACTGGGACCGCTTACATCAATATATCCCCTAAAGGCGATGCCCAAACTATCGAAGGCGCTACTAGAGCATCTAACGTTGCAACAATAACTTCTACCAATCACGGATTTGTTGCAGGTCAGTGGGTAGTTGTCTGGCTTTATGGAAAAGCTTCAGCTCAAAAGGCTTTTAATAACTCCAATGCTGCTGTAAAAATTACTTCTGCCACGGATAACACTTTCACCTACGCAAACACCGGAGCCAACTACACCGATTCTTCTCCTGCAGGAGTGGTGACTCCGGCCCCAACTATTGAAAAGAAACCTACGGTATTTACCAGAACTTATGGAGAGTTTCCCGAAAACTCTAATATGGGAGGTATTAGTTTTGAGGACTCTAACTACAGCAATAAGCAGTACCCTAACTCTCTAATTAGAGGCAGTGACCTAGTGAACGTTGGGGCTCATATTGACTCTTATTCAACTTCCATCAATGGCTTTCAGTACAGAATTGATGTAAGTTATGCCTACGACTCCTCGGGGGCAAGATACTTTAAAAAGACTTTTGTTCTTGTGCCTAACTATCCAAAATATCTAGAATCGTATTTAAATGTATATCCGCTTGAGGTTGGTCAAGCTGCACCGCCATTTGCGTTTAAGAACACTCCAACGTCTCAGGGAGCTGATTCCCTAGTATTTGAATATCCTGGAAACGTCAGTAACGTGAATATGTCGGAAGATGCCTCTAATGCAGCAACTCGTGTATTTGTTGTTGGGAACAACAGCGACCTCGGAGCAAATGCCGGGTCTAGATACGCTGCTGCAAGCGACACTGATCTTTTAAATAAAGGCTGGCCTCTGCTTGATAGGGGAGAAAAACAAGAGTGGCCTTTAGTTGGATTTAACGTTATAAACGTGGATAACTATGGAAACTATGATGCTGAAGAAGACTTCTTTAAAACAGCTCAAAGATATTTGTATGAATCAAAGCCACCTGCTGGAAACTATGTCATTACTGTTAATGGTTCTATGAACCCACTCGTTGGATCGTATGATCCCGGTGATTGGTGCACCATTGTTATTAATGATGATTTTGCTAAAAAACGTTTAGCTAGCAACCTAGAGCCTAGAACTGATAGAATTTTAAGAAAGATTGATGGGATTAAGGTTCAGGTTCCGAATAGCCCAGCTTTCCCTGAGCAGATTGACTTGACATTGGTTACAGATTGGCAGGTTGACCAAATTGGCAAGTAGAAGAATACGTAGAACTGCTAGCCTTACTGGCTACCTTGCAGCAACTGCTCAGGACCTCAATACCAGCATAAAAAGAAATGACGTCACGTCTATCTCGGCTGGTGTAATTGGTGGAGATAATTTTAGCGAAGAGATTCAGGTAGTTGATAAAGCTCTTCAAAGTGATAACTATGTTCCGTTTGAATCTGGTTGGAAGATTGACGGCTCTGGTAACGCTGAGTTTGGGAACGTATATGTTCGCGGTGATATAAATGCGCAGACTGGAACTATTGGTTATTGGAATATTTCTACTCCTAGCGTAACTAGAACTTTTGGAACTACTACTCTGTTTGGTACATTTTTGGAGAGCCAAAACCTAGGTGGGTCAGACACTGGTGCTACTGGCACTTATGTAGGTCTGTTTAAGTCTTTCATTGAAGCTGACGGTGCTCTTAGTGCTATTGCTAGAGATGCGGATGGCAATGCTGTTGTCACGGTAGTTGGCCACAATTACCTTGTTGGAGACTTAGTTACCGTCACAGTGGACAGTGTTGCCGGATTTAGCACTGGAAGTACTCCAGTTAAAATCATTGCAATAACTACTGACACGTTCTCCTATGCCAGTCCGGGCTCTGCTGTAGCTACCACTGAAACTACAGGTACGGTTGTATTTGTAAATCCGGATGTTTCCGGGCTATACCTTAGAGACTACACTAAAGCTAACTTTGACTATGGCTATATATCAAATGCCGGACTAGCCTACGTCTCTGCCGAGACACTAAATCTTGTGTACAACGCCAGCTTTGAGTATACCGATACAGTAACCTATGATGTCACAGCGGCCACTGCATCTAGCACTACAGTAGCTGTATACACGGTGGACTCTACTGCTACAGCTAACCCATTTTCTGTTGATCAAAAAATAAATGTTGGTGGTATTACCCCTAGCTACTTTAATGGCGCATTTTTTGTTACATCGATTGGTGGATTTGCTGGAGCTTGGACTGCTACAGTAACTGAATCTACTGCACCATTTACAGCAGCTGGGACTGGTACAGTTTTTGGGTCAATAACATCTACAACTAAACCATCTACTGCCAGCTGGGACACTTCTGCGGGTGGAGCCCTATCTAGCTGGTCATTCATCTCTACCCTCAGAGACTATGCTTCTGCTAGCAGTTTTGGTGCTTATGCTGTTTGGACAACCACCCCCCCTACATATAAATTCAGAGCAACCGTTGGCTACAATACTGGAGACTCTTATAAACTTTTTACTGGTGATAGGCCGTTGTATTTTAAATACGACACTTTCCTAAACTATCAGCCATACCAAGCCACTATTTCCAACTTTGTCACAACTTCAAGTACAGTCATAACTATTACTACCACCGCTGCTCATGGGCTGCAGACTGACGATATTGTGTATCTAGATTTCACTGCAATAGGCTCGACTGGTCTTGCCGGGGGTGCCGCTAAAAACTTTGCTATTAACGAAATCGATGTTTTTAATAATCTTAAAATCTTTCCAGTATTGAGTACTCCTACGGCAACAACATTTACAATTGAAAATACTCAGGGTGCCACTGCTACGGCAGGAATAACTACTACTGGAATAGAGCCTCGTGGGGGTGGAACTGCTAGAGCTAAGAATGTCTATAAAGTAGTTTGGCCGGTTATTGATCTAAGTGAAGTATTATTTGTATTTCCTAATGGAACTACCACCAGCTTATATAGTGTTCTAGACTCAGCTACTAAAGCTGCGTGGGATGCAAGTACTGCATATAAATATAAAACAATACATCCAGAAACATGGATGCTTGAGTACTTGGATCCAGTAGACGGCATTGACCCATTAATTACTGACGAAATTGTTATTGATGGCTCCGCTCTTAGGGATATATATGCTTCAAGCGACACTACAAACTTTTTAACAAAGTCTGATATTAAACTTCAGCTTCCAGCAAAACCCTACTCTCAGACGTTTACTAATGGATATGACTCAACATACACATCAGTAACTGGAGTAATTCACACTTCAAAAGCTAGCGTTACGGCTATAAGCTACACCGCTGGAACTATTACATACACAGCATTAAATAACTTTGTACCTGGGGATTATGTTAGTGTTACTAATGCTACATCTTCTCAATACAACATTACCAATGTAAAAATCAACACTGCCACATCCACTAACTTTACCGTATCTCTTACTGTAACGGCAGGTACAACATCAGCTGCCGCTGCTGTCGGATATAAAACTGTTAATACAATAATTGATGAAGTGTCTATATCAACCGAGCCTACGGCATTCTACGGAGATACTTCAAGCTCGTATTATTGGAAAGATAGTACTCTAAATAGCCCCAGCCAAGTCTCGGTTCAGGGTCCTAAAAAATGGATTGACATTGATTTAGACACTCAGACTGGAACTTTAGCTAACCTTGACTATGTAGGTTTTAAACCAAGCTACCTAAGCCACCCCCTAGTAACAAAACCGAATATTTCTAGCATCTACAGTGCGTCCTCCTCTGCCGAATTATTTGATTTGTACGACTACGAGCAACTAGATATTACTAGTGGTACATTCTCTAAAGCTAATATTACTGACACAGACGTAAACAATTTTAGTTCGCGTGCAACATTCTACACTGGCGACGCTGCAGCTATGGCTGAGATGGTGTCTTATGCTTATGATCAAGAGGCTAGCGTTCGAACATATGCTGAATACAAAAACAGTAGAGTAGTTATTGATAGTGCCTACACTCAAATCTCGGGTGCTTTACAGATTAATAAAATTTATCCAAGGGGCACTAGTGTATACAATAACTATAGCTATCATGAAACTCCCTCTACCAGGAGTGACGGAGACATTACTCTGTACGGTGGGTCTGTAAATATTGGAGAAAGTTCAGATACTGTGCCTACACCTTTTTACGCCAATGGTGCGGTTACATTTCAAAAGACTCTAACTGTTTCTCAGACTGTAGACGCCACCGGAACTATAACCGGCGGAAACCTAACTACCGGCGGCTCTATAACTAGAACTATACTAAACGGCGGTGGGCTGACTGGTGCCTCAATTAGCAACACTGGCACAATTATTAGAACAACATCATCGGAGCGATACAAGCAAGATATTCAATCTGCCAACTTTATTTATGAAGACATACTTTTGCTTTCACCAAAAACATTTAGAGTAAAAGAAGAGGTTCAATCTAATCCTGAAGCGAGAGTCTACGCTGGTCTTATTGCCGAAGAAGTAGACCAGATTGAAAGCCTTAAGGTTTTTGTAAACTACTTAAAACAAGAAGACAATTCAATAGTTCCAGACGGTATCGCTTATGGTGAAATGGTTTCGGCTCTAGTTTCTGCTATCAAGCATCAAGACGGGCTAATTAAATCATTAGAGTCTAGAATTACTACACTGGAGGGCAGCTAATGTATAAAATAATTAAAACTATAGTAGACGGAGCTGACTGCTTTATTGTCTACAACATGGTCAAAAGGACCGAAGAAGCAAGGTTTTCTACCAATAAAGAGGCAATAACCTATATCATTGGTAGATAATAGACTAGCAAAAAGTTTGCTAGGATGTAGATATACACAATACATATTAAGGAAAGATAATGGCTGAAAAAGACCAATCAGAGCTGCTAACCGGAGTACTAAACATCACCCGGGAGCAGCTAACCCGTTCAATGAACCTAAATGCCGAGCTAGAAGCTTTGCTTACCTTTGAGCGTTCTAAGAATGCAGAACTTGAGAAGCGTCTAGCTGAGCTCACTGCTTCAAAAGAAGATCAGATCAAAAAGTAGCCCCTGAATGATCGAGGTTAAAGATGGAGCTCGGACGCTTCAATTTAACGGATCGTTACTAGGCAAATCTACTTCATACCGACGTGGTTCTACTCGTTGGATAGAGTTCGCGTTGTATCGAACCGAGAGTGGCTCCTACGTGCTTTCGCGCGTAGGTGTCTCTCTTGTCTACCATGGTGCAGCATGTAGACTCGTGCAAACTTATAAACTTCAAGAGATCCACCACAAAGACCTTGCCGAGCACTCTATCCCCTGCGAGCTGTGCTCACCAACTGAACAAGCTGACCTTATATTTCCCGAAAAATATCGGCACTGGGCTCAAGTATCTGATGATCCATCTGCTGTTCTTGATGCTCTATACAAATATGATGATGGTGGAGCTCGTTATTTGACAAATGTAGCTCAACGTCTGCTAGAATCGGCGTCTGAGAAAGACAAGGCTGTAGAAATCATCTACAGAGTTGAAGTTATTCCATAGATAGGTTACAGTGGTTACATGAGCGATGAACCTCGGGAAACTACTCCAAATAGTCCATTTAATAGTATGGATGTAATAGCCCTTGAGCTTCACGAAATGTACCTACATTTAACGCGTGCTGGATTTAGCCGCAAAGAAGCCCTATACATTGTTTCAATAGCTGTATCAGAGGGCGTTATGCTACCTCGTTTGGGATACGATGATTACGATTTTAATGACGAAGATGACGGGGAAAACTTTCCTAATGACGAAGATGGCCCCACGCCGGCCTCAGGATAGAACTTAAATAGTAGTACTTGCATTTTATATCTGTAGTGTGCTAGGTTCATAAGTAACTCAGATTTATCTAGAGTTATAAAATTTTAAAAGCAGATTGTGAAAGACGAAAATGACTGAAGGACTAGGCAACGTAGAGTTGAATCTAGTAAATAGCGTTGCCGAAGCAGAGAAGTTTATTTCTTGGCTTGGTGAGCGTAGACCATTTAATGCTATTGCAGTTGACATTGAAACTGGCGAGCTTCCTGGGCGTCCTAGGGCTGATGCTCTGTCCCCTTGGCATGGACGTATTCGTCTAGTTCAAGTTGGTGATGGCCAGACCGGGTGGTCTATCCCTTGGGATGAATGG
>Ga0114968_10001969_pt1 | contig 15835 bp, 16 predicted proteins | sample M_130807_EF_Meta_FD_87020 | JGI IMG/M metagenome (GOLD analysis project Ga0114968, IMG submission 87020) | Freshwater microbial communities from Lake Montjoie, Canada to study carbon cycling - M_130807_EF_MetaG | ecosystem: Environmental > Aquatic > Freshwater > Lake | place: Lake Montjoie...
ATATGATGAAGGCATAGTCCAGGGAGTTAGGAAACTAACACAAACCGGAATCCTTTGGTCCCAGGTTCAAGTCCTGGTGGGCCCACCAGAAAAGCAAACCCTCACTAGAAATGGTGGGGGTTTTGTCTTTTGAGCGTTACTTTAAGTAACGGTTGTGGGTCTGCTTTCGGCCAAAAGCGGTCGTTAGACCAGAGGATTGAAAATCCTTTTGTCGGTGGTTCTATTCCGCCCCGAGCCATCAAGAAACACCAAAAATACGTTCGGGTGGTTTTTTAAGCGTTACTTTAAGTAACGCTTAAAAATCATTCGAAAACCACTTTGGAGCAACGAGGTGTTAGATGGTTGCTCCAAAATTCCTGTGGTCCCAGGTTCAAGTTCTAGTGGGTCCACCAGAAATGAAAATACCAACCTTCGGGTTGGTATTTTTTTGAGCGTTACTTAAGTGTAGCCTGTAATTAAGACCTGACTAACATACCACTAACTTGCTGCATGGCTTGCATAAAAGATTTATTCAGTTAGGTTATTAATAAGCTGATCAAATTGAATGGGGTCAAAATGCAAGTTATCGAATCTAAATAGAGAGGAATTAACTGGCGGCTCTATTCTACGGGGTACGTATTGGTCCCAATGTGCAAGCTTCCAGTCATCGCGAGGGTCTGCACGTAGTTTCATTCTATGCCTGGCTTCACCTTCCTCTAGATCTATCCACGCCAGACGAATAGTAGTTTCAAGCGGTAATCCTAAATGCTCCGGACTAAACATCTTGCCACTCTTAATTTCATTGGAAAAGGGCCCCACAAGGATGATGTTGACGCCGAGGAGGAGATTTTCTCTAGCTATATCAATAAGGCCGGAATATTCCCAGTCTCGTAAATTCTTAAGGTAGTAGGGGCTATCGCGATCATTTGGATTATTGGTAGTTAGCTCCATGACATGTGCGCTAAAAGCACCGAAGGCCGTATCTTTATCTAGGAAGAAAAAATCTTCACCTGTCTTTTCAATGATTAAGGGTAGAGCCATCTTAGCAAGCGTAGATTTCCCCGTGCCTGCATGCCCAGAAAACAGAATGAGGCGTGGCGCTAATGGAGATAATTTACAACTCATATGCTTTAAGTCTCGCAAAAATTTTATAAAAAAGGACGGCAGAATGCGAATTTTAATAAATCGTTTTATGACTGGGCGGGAAAAGCCAATATCTACCACCCTCCATCATAGGTTTTATATAGTGCTTTAAAAGGTAAGTTCAAGTTTTTGGTGCTCTCCAATTAATAATATTCTAAATATGGGTTGTCCAATAATGAAAAAACCAAATAATTGGTGCTAAATTGAGTCTGTAATGTTTAAAACAATTCTCGCTCTTCCTCGTACTGTTTGGCTTATTGGTCTCATTAGCCTGGTGAATGATTCGGCTAGCGAGATGCTTTACCCATTAATGCCTTTGTACCTAGCATCCGTGCTGATGGCAGGACCTAAAGCGCTCGGCATCATAGAGGGCATTGCCGAGGCCACTTCGAGCATTTTCAAATTAGTTTCTGGTGTGATTGTTGATCGCACTAAGAAAGCTAAGCCTTGGATTGTTCTAGGCTACACATTAGCGGGTATTGGAAGACCGCTTATCGTAATCGCCAATTCATGGCTATGGGTTTTAGCAATTCGCTTTACTGATCGCATGGGCAAAGGTCTTCGAAGCTCTCCCCGTGATGCCCTTTTAGCTGAGAGTGTGAATGAGAGTCAACGAGGTATTACCTATGGCTTGCATCGCTCGCTAGATAACGCAGGTGGAGTCATTGGCCCGCTATTAGCGGCAATGTTTTTATCTATGGGGGTGCCGCTCAAAGATATCTTTCTATGGGCCATTGTTCCAGCTGTAATTACCATTACTCTTGCTTTGTGCATTAAAGAGCCAAAGCGAGAGGCTGTTCCACAAGCAAGTAAATTTAGCTGGTCGCTTGAGGGGATGCCAGATCAATTTAAAAGATATCTGGTTGTGGCAGGCATCTTTGCTTTGGCGAATTCATCTGATATGTTCTTGTTGCTAAGAGCAAGAGAGGCAGGGGTTCCACAAGAGCAAATCCCTCTCTTATGGGCGGCCGTCTCATTAATAACCACTTTGTTTGGTACTCCCTTATCCGCACTATCAGATACTTTTGGCCGTAAGCGGTTTATTTTGATTGCTTGGATTGCTTTTGCCTTCTTTTATATCGCCATGGGCTTACCAGGACTTGCCACTTATCAAATATTTGCGCTCTTTGGGGTTTATGGATTATTTAAAGCGGCAACAGAAGGGGTGGAAAAAGCTTTAGTAGCAGATATGGCGCCTAAGGGAATGGCTGGTACCGCATTTGGCTGGTTTAATTTAATTACTGGATTAATGTTGTTTCCAGCCTCATTTATCTTTGGCTGGGTGTACGAATCAATAGCGCCACTGTACGCATTCTTATTTTCAGGCGGATGCGCTTTGGTGGCATTTATGTTGATGGCTTTTTGGGTCAATAGACCTAATCAAGCTGAGCTAGAGACATAGATCAAATTATTTTACGAGCAGTACAGGTTGCTTTGCTGAGCTACTAACTCGTTGCGCTACTGAGCCCATCAACACATCTACAAAGCCACTACGCCCTTTTGCGCCCATCACGATTAAATCCACTTTATCCTTATTGGCAAGGGCAATAATCTCTTCGGAAATATGACCGCGCTTAATTGCCATATTGTGTTTAACGGACGCTGTATCGAAAACTTTTTGCGCAGCTTTTAATTCTTTTTCACTTACTTCACGCAGGTAATCATCAATCACACTTTTAGCAACAAACTGTTTTACATGTCCTAGGCCCATATCATCATGGACGTTCACTAAGGTAACGGTGACTGGACTACGCGAATTTTTAGCCATCTTGGCAACATACTTTGCGGCATTGTGTGATGATTTTGAGCCATCGATAGGTAATAGTATTTTCATGTAAACCTCTGTTTAGGTGGAAAGATAGTGAATATATATGACTTTAGTCTAGCCTTATTAGTATTACTCCATCCATCTTAAATCAATAAGCAAGTTGATTATTTAAATCGCAGTTAAAGTGATAGTCCTGCTTACATTTAAATAATGCTAAGGATATTTAAGTTATCACTACTTTTTAGCCTATCAGCATAAAGTTGATATGCCCCATCTCAACATTAGTAGATGTTAGTTTTACCCGAACCTTATTTCCGATGGATGCATCTTTAGAGAGTTTCAGAAGCATTCCTTCAGCGGGGGGATCGAAAATTCTGACCCACCCATAGTTCGGCGTAATGCCTGTAATGACACCATTAAAGTCTTTGCCGATATAGGGCTCCAAATACAGCGCCGCTTCAGATTTGCGCATTCTGCGCTCCACCTTACGAATAGCATCTTCCTGCGTGGTGCAGTGGAGTGCTAATGCATACAGCTCCTGAGTTTCATAGGCGTTAGGCTCATTATTGATGGCTTTTTTGAGCATCCGTAAAGTAATTAAATCGGGATAACGACGATTTGGCGCTGTTGAATGCATGTAGTCTTGTACTGCTAAACCAAAGTGACCGATTGGAGTAGCTCCTGGTTGCTCTAATACGTACTCTCCTGGACCCATGAGCTTAATAACAATTAAAGATAGGTCTGGAAAGCGCAGGGGGTCCGCTTCGTGCCGTTTGGCTAAAAATTCAGATAAGGCTTTAGAGTTCGCTTCATGGGGCAATACCTCTCCATATTGCTTAGCAAGCTCGACAATGCGCAACCAGCGATCCGGATTGCGAACAACTCTTCGTAAGGATGGAATACCTTTTTTGAGTAAAAAGCGAGCAGTCGATCCATTGGTTGCAATCATGAACTCCTCAATGAGTTGTCTGCCACGATTATGTTCTTGTTCGGCAATACCAATTACTCGGTCACCCTCAAAAACGGCTTTAGGCTGAAATATTTCTAGTTGCAATGATCCAGCCCGTTGCCGTTTTTTGCGTAATTGCTGCGCAATGTCATCTTGGACTTTGATCTGTAGATCCATACCAGGAACAGTAGCCATTGCAGCTGGCATCTCTCCTTTGCCCTCGATCCAGGCAGATACGGCGTCATATGCTAACTTTGCTTTATTGTGCACCTGCGCTCTGTAGATCGTAGAGCCTAAAATTTCACCCTTACTACCAACAACAATTTCAGTGACTAAGGCCAACCTGATTTGATCAAAATTGAGAGAAGTAAGATTGGTTGAAAGTTTTTCAGGCAGCATCGGAAAAATCCGCGCAGAGGTGTAGATCGATGCGGTATTGTGCTTAGCATGCTCATCAATAGGGGTATCTTTTTTGATGAGAGCATCAACATCTGCTATGGCGATATAGATTTTATGACTGCCATTACCTAAGTCGCCAGATACTGTTAGCTGATCTAAATCCTTCGAATCATCGTTATCAAGAGAGCACCATAAAAGATGGGTAAGGTCCTGAATCAGAGGATCGTTATCTTCCGCTGGCAGATTAATGGTATCAAGCTGTTCGTGGACTTCTTTGGAAAAATTAGGCTCAAGACCCTTTTCCTCTATCACAATAGCTGCGATCCTGGCTAAATCAGAGCGTTTATATTGCTGATGTTTTGACATTGGTTGCTTATTGACCAGGGTAGTTAAGTATTGAGCTATATTCCATCATATTGAAAGCAATAACTAAATCTTCTCTAGAGCAAAGAATTTACCTAGGGTATGCACTTAGAGCAAAGGATTATGTATGGCTCCTATCTAGGACATCATATACGGGTCAAATTACAATCTTACTAGATGAATATAAGGGGTGAATTGTGTTTAAAAAAATAGTAGTTCCCATTAGTGGTGATGCAATTACCAAAAAAGAACTTAATAAAATTGCCAAGTTAGCTAAGATAGATGATGCCAATATTGTCTTAGTTTATGTATCCGACCCATTAGCGCCATTTGTATATACCGAAAGTGTAAATAACTCACTAGTTTCAGAAGCGGCCCATAAAAAAGCATGCGCAGAGTTTGCTAAAAAATTATTTATAAAAGCCCAGTCTCAATTGGGCTCTAGTCTTAATGTTAAGTTTATGCATATCGTTCACCCCAATATTGCTGATGGTATTTTAGAGGCAGCTAAAAAATCTAAGGCAGATGCGATTGCAATGTCTTCTCATAAGCGCACTGGTATATCTGGATTGATTTTGCGCAGTGAGGCATGTGAGGTTGTTCTTCATAGCTCAATTCCCGTCATTGTTCTTAATTGATATGAAAATCGAATTCATAGGGCCGCCTGTACTTTCTAAGGATGGTGGTATCTTTTATGCGGCTAAGTTAGAAGGTCAAACCCTGTCATGCCATTTTAGTTATGAGGCTCTGGAGGATATCGATCCTGATTCAATTCAGGGTGATGCTGTAACCCTTTTTGAAAAACATCAACTAAAGCTTCTTTCTATTGTGGAACAAAAAATTCGAGATGGCCATGCGCATGGTGGTCAAATTCAAATTTTTAGCAATGACTTGCTTTTATAAGATTCACTAATTTCTTTAATATTTTGAACTAAGATAATTTGTACTTCTCAGTAAAAGCAAAATTTATTGTTTCACTGCTGTTTTCCTTGAGTTGGATGGGATTTTCCTTTTGGTATTCTCAACCATGGTACTCAGATCTCAGTAATGAAATAGGTAGCGTACCCGCCTATTTCATCATCACATTCATAGCCATCATTCCGGGTTATATGAATGCCTTTGTAGCGATGGCGCTTCTGCTAGATCGTCGTCCTAAAGTCATTGTTGATCAACACTATCCGCCAGTCACCATTTTAATTGCCGCCTATAACGAAGGGGCATCAATAGCTTCAACCTTGTCAGGAATTTTTCTACAGGACTACCCAGCAGATATTCGCATCATTGTGATTAATGATGGCTCTAGTGATAAGACTGCTGATTCTGTTAAAGCACTACAGTCGGCGCATCCAAATTTAGAGCTCATTGATTTAGGGCATAACGGCGGCAAAGCATCGGCTCTAAATCATGGTTTGGCAAAATGTACGACGGATATTATTATCTCTATTGATGCCGATAGCTATATATTAAAAAATGGTATCCGCCACTTAGTTGGTCGATACCTCTCCGATCCAATCAATACCAAAGCAGTTGCTGGTGAGATTCTCATTCGTAATTCAAGAGAAAACTGGGTCACCAAGGCACAAGAATGGGATTACTTTTTAGGCATTGCCACTATCAAGCGGATTCAGTCTTTGTTTCAAGGTACTTTAGTAGCGCAAGGGGCATTCTCGTTATATGACCGCAAGACTGTAGTAGAGCTTGGCGGTTGGCCAGAGATGGTTGGTGAGGATATCGTCTTGACCTGGAGAATTTTATCCGCAGGTCATAGAGTAGGGCATGCTGAGAATGCTTTAGCTTTTACAGACTGCCCCAATACCTTAAGTAAATTTATACACCAAAGAAGGCGTTGGTCACGGGGATTGATAGAAGCTTTTAAAGATAATCCAATGATTCTTTTTAAGCCTAGGTACTCTACGCTTTATGTTTGGTGGAATACATTGTTTCCGCTAATGGACATTGCGTTTACTTTTGGCTTTATTCCTGGGCTAATCCTAGCTTGTTTTGGTATTTATTGGATAGTAGGACCCATGACACTATCGTTACTTCCAATGGCTTTTTTACTCAATTGGCAAATGTATTTAAAAGGCAAGGCGATGTTTAATGCTGCGCATTTAACAGTTCGGGCAAATCTATTGGGTTTCTTATCTTATGTTTTTGCCTATGGTTTAGTGCTTCAGCCCGCTTGTGTATATGGATATTTTTCTGAACTGTTAAATCTTCGTAAATCTTGGGGAACGAAATGAAAAGAATAGTTCAGACCTTTCTAATGATCTCCATACTGTTTACTTCTCATGCGAATGCCGAAGAAGAGACAGAGCAAACAAAGCAGGCTATTTCAGTGCCGAATGTGTATTTCAGCTCCGATAGCGAAGGGTTTTCTACATACAAATACAAGGCAGGCTACCTACCTTTATACGAGCATGGCGAAAAATATACGGGAATCACTTATCAGCATAATTACTTTACGCAAGGCGGCTGGAATTCTACAGGCGAGCAATACACGCTGGTGACTAAGGCCATTAATCCTCGAACTGCCTTAGGCTACAACCTCAATATTGGTTACAACACTGAGAATGGCCATCAGTTAATCACCACTGATAGTAATTATGGATTTCGCGTCACAGACTCTACAAAAGCTGAAGTGATTGTTAATAGAGATAGGGTGGAGACGCAAAACTCTCTAAATAATGGCATCTATTACACCCTTGGCGGCCTGAGCGTTGAGCAACAGGTCTTAGAGCGCTTAACCGCCATAGTGATGGGTGCCAATATGTATTTCTCCGACACCAATACACGGCCAATAGTGAGAGCAAAACTCATCTACGACCTAGTGCCAGATTATGGATTAACAGCACAACTGCGTTATCGTCAATATAGGGATACCAATACCAATGTTGCTAATAACTATTTCAACCCATCTACTTATAACGAGACGATGATTGCGTTTGGAGCAAGAAAAAGAATTACGGGATGGATGCTAAGTGGTACAGCAGGTGTTGGGCGGCAAACGGTCAATCAAGATCCAAGTACCACTACACAGCTTTATGAGTTCGCGGCAACCAGTCCAGTAGCATCAAATGACTATTACTTTAAGACCCGTGCTGGTTATGGAAAGTCTGCTGGATTTTTAGGGCCAAACTACTTTTATCGCTACGTGATGCAGGAACTTATTATTCCGTTTTAAGTTTAATTACCATTTCTTTTGCGCGCATTTCGGGCAGCCTCTGCCGCTTGATTCGAGATGCGAACCGCCTCTGCAGCAGCATCCGCAGCGCGCTTGGTTGCTGCAGCTGCCTCGGCTGAGGCTTGTGCAGATGATTCCTCGGCTTGATGGGCTACTGCTGTGGCAGCAGCTGATGCTGCGGCGGACGCAGCTGCAGCAGCTTCAATTGCAGCTTCTGCTGATGCGGCAGAAGCATCTGCAGCCGCCTCAGCTGCTTCAATCACATCCCGTAATGCTGCCAAATTAGCCGCAGCCGCTGCCTTTTTGGCTGCCAGCAAGGCTTTTTCGGCTGCAATCGCAGCACGATTTGCTGCTTCTAGCGCACTGGTAGTTAACGTACTAAGGCTACGGAGTGCTTCCGTGTAGCGTTTATTGACGACGATATAACCTTGCCGCAAATTGGTGATTTCGGTCTCAAGGCTAATTAACTTAGCGTAAATCTTATCTATATCGCCTTGCATGCATACCTTAGTTAATTAATGTTTATTCATATTCTGCTAGTTGCATCTAAATAGCAAGGGTTTTGCATCTTTTAATGCATGTTCGTTCATCAAATTAAGTACATAATGGTTGAATGATTTTGCCCACACAAGTTTCAAGCAGTTCAGTCCATGAAGAGCTAGAAAAGCGAGGCTGGGCTTTGTCTGCCTTATCAGCTGCTGCTGCTGCATTGGCGCGAGCCAATTCTACCGATATGTTGATAGCAGAAGTGTGTGATGCTATTGTTTCCCAAAGCCCTTATTTATTGGCATGGGTTGGCAAGGCAGAAGACGATAAAGAAAAAACCATTAAGGTACTCGGCGGAGCGGGAGCAGCGCTGGACTATATTGAAAAGATTTCGGTGAGCTGGTCGGATCAGCATGTCACTGGACTCGGTCCGGCTGGACTTGCTGTGCGATCAAACCAAATTACTATAGTAGCTGCCACTGAAGTAGATCCCGACTTTATTGTTTGGCAGGATTTAGCCAAGAAGTATGGGATTCGCTCCGCAATTGCTTGCCCTATAGCGGATGGGGCTGGGCATCCTTTCGGTGTATTGGTCGTTTATTCTGCTGTACCAAATGCATTTGGACTAGAGGAGGCAAAATTATTTGAAAGTCTAGCCCATGAGCTTAGCTTTGGCCTTCGAGCCATTGAGCGTCAACAGCAACTGGATGAACAAATACATGAAAAGGAGTTAGTCCAGGAGCGCTTAGCAGGCGCTTTGAAGGCAACGATCGAAGCAATGTCGCGCACCATGGAATGGCGCGATCCCTATACTGCAGGCCATCAAAAGCGGGTTGCTCTCATTTCAGCTGCAATTGCAAAAAAACTAGGTCTTAACAATGAACAGACTGAGGCGCTCTATATGGCGGCGATGGTTCATGATCTTGGCAAAGTTGCAGTCCCGGCGGAAATACTGACTAAACCCTCCCGGCTGACCGATTTAGAAATGAAAATGGTGCAGGGCCATGCAGAGTCTGGGTATCAGATATTGAAGGATATTCCGTTCCCTTACCCCATTGCTGAAATGGTGTATCAGCACCATGAGCGCCTCGATGGTAGTGGGTATCCCAGAGGGCTAGCGGGTGATGCGATATGCCTTGAGGCCAGAATTTTGGCCGTTGCCGATACGATTGAGGCCATGGCAACCCATCGCCCGTATCGTCCGGGTAAGGGACTTAGTATGGCTATGAGCGAGGTAATGGCGGAGGCGGGTAGCAAATTAGATCAAGGAATTGCTAACGCAGCATTTGAGTTATATAACGATGGCAAAACGCTTCACGACATTATTGAGTCAACATAAATAATGACCTTCGGCTTAGTCTTGTATCTGATTGGTTGGATTTCGCAAATTCTGGCCACCTATTACGCCATCCATGTTTTTTTGAAATCACGGTTGTACCGCTATTCCAGTGGTTTTTTTGCTCTTGGTATTGGTTTACTAACAGTAAGTAGCATTATCCCAGTCACTCATATCTTATGGGGTGACTATTTTGATGAAGCCGAAGCTGGGCTGTCTGCTGCAATTTCCATTTCCCTTCTCTTGGGAGTAATCTTTTTTAAAAAACTCTTGATTGATTTGGAAAGTAAGAATTTCATTCTTGATCAATTCTTAAAAAAGGATGCGTTGACTTCAGCATTGAGCCGAGTTGAAGCAATTGCTCGTGCTGAAATCGAAGTAAAAAAATCCTTCCGAAGTCAGAAAAGTATGGCTTTTCTAATGTTAGACATTGATCACTTTAAGTTAATTAATGACTCCTATGGCCATCCAATTGGCGATCAAGTATTAATTAATCTGGCCCATGTATGCAAAGAGGAGTTGCGGGAGATAGACATATTTGGACGGGTTGGGGGTGAAGAGTTTTTAATTGTATTACCCGAAACCCCGAAGTCCGAACCAATTGATGTGGCAAACCGCTTACGCTTAGCGGTGGCTCAGCGAGCGCTTGCCACGGTAGGAGATAAATCCATCTTTATAACGGTGAGTATTGGCGTTGCAATATTTGATCCACAAGCTGATCAATACTTAGAGTCCAGCGCGGTCATCAGAAAATACTACAACTTGTGCGATTCTGCGATGTATCACGCTAAACAAGCTGGTAGAAATCAGGTGTATTGCGAGCCTAATTGCGCGTCTGCTTAATTAGGCTTGTTGTGCCAAAGCCGTGCTTTTATGATTCGCACAATGTTCGCTATCAGCACACTCGCTGACCGCTCATGCCTTAGGGTGAGCCATAAACGGCCTTAATTTTTCAAATTACCATACCTTATGTGTATCAATAAATAGACTATCATTGGGGATGACTAGTACAAAAAATAATATTTATTTTTACAAAATAGTACTATCAATACTAGTTATTACATCAGGCTCAGTACACGCTTCGTGCTTAGGCGACATGGCCGTAAAGCCGATAAAAGCCTACATTGTTCCGCAGTTAACCGCTTCGCAAACCTATTCCCAGTGGGGTCCCGTCCTCGATCGGATAGGAAAAACCGCGCAGCTGTGCTTTGACCTAATTGTCCCTGCCACTATTCCGCAATTTGAAACAGATTTAGCGAATGGCAGACCCGATTTTGTTTTTATGAATCCATACCACGTGGTCATGAAATGGCGGGAGTATCAATACGTTCCACTGGTAGCGAGTAGCGAGCCTATATTTGGAGTACTCACCGTTAAAAAAGATAGCAAATATATGACCTTAAAAGATTTAAGTTACGGCAAAATTGCGTTTCCTGCTCCGAATGCATTTGCTGCTTCATTACTGATTCGATCATTACTTGCAAATAATAAAATCCCATTTGAGCCAGTATATGTAAGGACTCACAGCAATGTGTACCGGTCTGTTGTTCGGGGGGATGGTACTGTTGCTGGCGGCGGTATTCATGCTACTTTATTAGCTGAGCCACCCGAATTAAAAGACGAGCTACGCGTATTAGCTGAAACTAAACGCTATACATCTCACCCGTTTGCTGCCAACGCCCGCGTACCAAAGGTGATTCAAGAGCGCGTTCAAAGCGCCTTTCTTAATCTTGCGAACACTGCGGATGGCGCCGAATTATTAAGTCGTATTCAAATGGCCAAGCCCATGGCAGTTAGCTATAAAGCTAACTATGAGCCTTTGGAAGTCTTGAAATTAGATCAGTACGTAGTGAGAAGTGCAGACTAATACATCATCACCACTATTTAAATCAGCGTTTACAAAATCGCTGTTTTGGTTTTCGCTGAATGCCATGCTGTTGATTTCGGTCAGTAGCGCGTGGACCTTTTATAGCATGAATCAACTCATTCTCGCCTCTCAAGAGCGACGCGAAGTTGCATTGGGTAAAGGATTAGCGATTGCCATTAGTGATTCAATCGTAAGCCGAGATTACGCGCAAATTGAAGGTGATTTACAGCAAGTGATGGGAAATACGGGAATACGTTCTGTTTTGGTATCAGATCTTCGGGGAAATGTTCTTGCTTTCCTGGAGCGAAAAACAGAGCGCGATGAAGTGAGGTCGAATTTCTCGTTTACCCGTATTGATTTGCCAACGCACACAATAACCCACTATATGCGCGAGCAGGTGGCCAATACCTCTATATTGTGGTACCAAGTCAATCCAGGAATACCGCTTGGCTGGATTCGTATCGAGAGTTTTGACAACTTAAGTGATGCTCTCGAAACCAATTTACGTAATAATATGCTTGGGTCGGTGATCATTTTATGTTTAATTTTTTTTGCCTCTGCAGCCATTTTTTTTAATCGCGCAAAACAAAAAACACAAGTAATAGAACGGCAGCTGATAAGCAATAATGAAATACTACACACGGCTATTCTTGTTGATTTGCTAACTCAACTACCCAATCGATTGTCTTTGGCGAGCCTGCTCGATGCTGCGATGGAAAAATCAAAAGACAATGCCGATTTATTGGCTATCTGTTTTATTGATTTAGATGAATTTAAAAGTGTTAACGATCGTATGGGTCATTTATCGGGCGACAATCTTCTGATTGCTGCAGCTGGCAGAATGCTTCAAGCGGTGCGTGATAATGACTCGGTTGTTCGTCTCGGCGGCGATGAATTTGTTCTATTGCTCGGCGGCCTGAGCAGCCTGCAAGAGCTCGATCAGTTACTTACACGCATTCTAGAGTTACTGTCTTCGCCGTTCATGATTGATGGTCAATCGGTTTTAATCAGTGCAAGCATTGGAGCCACTATTTTTCCTCTGGATACTTCGTCTGTAAGTCATTTATTGGCGCATGCCGACATTGCGATGTATGAGGTAAAACGAAAAGGAAAAAATGCGTGGGCCCTCTATTCAGCGATCCGTCAGGATGATAGCGGCCCCTCGCTCTACAAGCGTTAGTTAAAGTAACGCTTACAAATCATTCAAAAATCACTTTGGAGCAACGAAGTGCTAAACGGTTGCTCCAAAATTCCTTTGGTTTTGAAAACCAAAGAGTGAGGCATTGCTTCTTGTGATCTCAGTCATCTAGTCACACAAATACTCACACACCGATAATGAGACGCTGTAAGCTCTTGAAATCCTAGTGGTTTTCTTTGGGTGTCTGCTCTCATAATCCTTTGGTCCCAGGTTCAAGTCCTGGTGGGCCCACCAATGAAATCAACGACTTAGGGAGAAATTTCTAAGTCGTTTTTCTTTCCGTGTCACCAAATGTGTAAGCAAGCTCCACACATCTTCCAGTGCGACCCCAATAAACATATAGGTCTGCTAGTGGAGCAATGAACTACTTGTAGATTGTGGTGTGAATTGGGGGCGACATTTACTTTATGAGTTTGAGGCTTTTTGCGCCACGCCCAGTTAAGGCTGAAGTTTTTCTATAGTGCTCAAAGAGCAATTTCTTTGCTAAATCAATATCACCACTAATAGCCGCTTCAAATATTCCTACATGTTCTGCATGGTGGTCGCGTTCCCCAAAGTTCTTACTGGCGGCAACTTGTCTATAGCGATAACTTTCAGTTCCAAGTGTTTCACTAAATTCCTTAATCCATCTAGACGGTGCATTTTCTAGTAGTGTTTTGTGAAACTCCTTGTGAAGTAGTTCCCATTCTGGATTGGCGCTATGTTGATCGGCCTCAGATGACCTTGGTTTCTTTGAGAGCTTATGAATTAATAGAACTAACTTGTGTTCCCACTCTTCGGTCCGATGGCTAATTGACTCCTCAAGTGCTCTCCCTTCAATAAAGCACCTTGTTTCAGTTAGCGTATCAAGCTCTTCCCATCTTAGGGGTGCAACATTAAAACCTCGTTGATCGCTTCTTGAAACGAGACCCTCCGCTGAAAGTCTATTCAATGCCTCACGAAGCGGACTTGCTCCGGTTTCGTAAAAGCTTGATAACTCTTCAATTTTGAGTTTTTGATCAGCAGTGAGGTGACCTTGCAAGATATCGGCTTTCAGTCGGTCATAGACCGCGCTCGCGAGAGTTATTCCTTGTATGGCGCTGATATAGGAAGCCTTTTTTATTGGGGTTATCACGAAGCTTACAACCTTTAAAATATCGATATTATTATGATAGTATAAAAATATCGATATTAATAGGGGCGGTTTTCATGGCAGAAAAGCTTATATCAGTCTATTCAAGCTTAGCTTTGAAAGATGCGGATCAAATAATGACTCATGCCTTGGAGTTGAGGATAGCCAATGGGTTGCTGCCTTTGGCAATTGTCGTTCTTGATTCCGGTGGGAATGTAGTTGTCTTTAAGCGAGAGGATGGCTGCGGCATATTGAGGCATGACATTGCTATTGGCAAGGCTTGGGCTTCGTTAGGCATGGGTATGGCTACTCGGCAAATTCGAGATAGATTAGCCAATCGGCCAACCTTTCAGGCAGCACTCTCAGCAGCTTCAGATGGAAGATTTATTCCAACGCCCGGTGGTGTATTAATAGTGAATAAGCAGGGCATTGCAATTGGTGCTGTTGGTATTAGTGGGGATGCATCAGATAAAGATGAGTTTTGTGCTATCGAGGCAATTAAATTAGCGGGCTTTGTGCCTGAGCCACCGGTAGCTGCCGATAACTGGAATGAAAATCAACTGTGAGATTCAACGATGAAGCTATTTAAATTCACCTTATTTATTTTGACTTTGTGCGCTGGGTCTATTTCAGCTCATGCTCAACAGTCAAATAACTACCCTGTTAAACCCATTCGATTAGTTGTTCCTTTTCCTGCGGGCGGCCCGACAGATCAATTTGCTCGGCAGTATGCACAGGCCTTATCAAATCAACTAGAAAAGCCTGTAGTTGTTGATAATAAAAGTGGGGCAAGTGGCGCCATTGGAAGTTTAGAGGTGAAAAATAGCGCACCAGATGGATATACCTTGTTATTTGGTACAGCATCAACTCATGTTCTATATAACCTCATTAATGCTAAGCCTCAGTACGATTCTATTAAAGACTTCACACAAATTGCAGTAGTAGGTGATGCGCCGATTGTATTTGCGGTTAGTCCGGCGACTAAAGGGGGTTTTAAAGAGCTAGTTGAATATGCGCGTATCAATCCAGGAAAGTTGCAATATGGATCAGCGGGAGAGGGAACTTATTTGCATATTGTTGGCGAAAGATTGAAATATGAATTAGGTGGTTTGGATATTCAGCACATTCCATTTAGAGGTAGCGCTCAATCTATTCCCGCCTTGATAGGCAACCAAGTAAATATGACGGTCGATACACTGGGCTCATTAATCAATCAACATCGTGCCGGAAAGCTAAGGATTGTTGCAATAGCCGCCTCCAAGAGATCTCCTTTGATTCCTGATGTGCCAACTGTTAACGAAGTGACTGGTTTAAAAGACTTCCAAGCTGCTTTATGGAATATTGTCTCCGCACCCCAGGGTTTATCGCCCGATATTGCCAACACATTAATTTTGGCGACAACTAAGGCCTTAAAAAATCCTGAATTACTGGATAAATTAAATTCAATATCGATTCAACCAATTAACAATATCACTGGCGTAGCGGCAACCTCATTTATTGCTAAGGAGCTGGTTAGCTTAAGGCCGGTTGTTCAATCTGCAGGGCTTAAGAAAGAGTAATTTAGAAAGATGCTATGAGACTATTTAGTTATCACGACCAAAGCAATAAAAAAGGTATCGGGGTCCTCTGTAAAAAAGGCTCAAATGAATTTGTAGATTTATGTGGAACGGATGACAACATCCCAGCAGACTTAGGCAGTTTGATTGCAATGGATCCTGATCTAGGGCTAGCTAGGAGCGCGCTTGCAAAGCCTAATGCAATTGTCAGAAATCTCTCCGAGATCCAGTTTGATATTTTAATTGATCGACCTGGGAAGATTGTTTGCATGGGGCTGAATTATGCCGATCATGCTAAAGAGGGTGGTAATGCGAGGCCTGAGTATCCTAGCTTCTTCATGCGTGGCCCTAGCTCGCTTGCCTCTCATCAAGCGCCCCTAATTAGACCTAAGGTTTCCGATAAATTAGATTACGAAGCAGAGCTAGCCTTTGTGGTGGGCAAAAGAGCGCGTAATCTAAATAGAGAAAATGCGCTTGACTGTATAGCTGGCTATAG
>Ga0114968_10001971_pt1 | contig 15831 bp, 30 predicted proteins | sample M_130807_EF_Meta_FD_87020 | JGI IMG/M metagenome (GOLD analysis project Ga0114968, IMG submission 87020) | Freshwater microbial communities from Lake Montjoie, Canada to study carbon cycling - M_130807_EF_MetaG | ecosystem: Environmental > Aquatic > Freshwater > Lake | place: Lake Montjoie...
GCGTCCACCCCCCTCTGTTCGATGGAAGCTATTATACACCGATCCACCGGTTTGGCAACCATCCTGGCAATCTCCACCGGTCCGGTCAACAATTCGAAACCGCTTGCCAATCCTGCTGGGTGTGCTATAGTCCATCCATCAAATCAACAAAGGACACAAAAATGACAACCACCGATTATCTGATTTCCAAAGGTTACTCCGCCGAGGAGATTCAAACCATTATGGAAGAAATCGCTTATTATAATGAGTCACCATATCTGTATGATACTGAACCAGTTATCGTGCGTGAGATTGGTCGATTTTTCGCTCCCGAGTTTGAAGATATTCCATTCTAAATTAAGAGGTAACAGTATGTCGCTCATGTCTAATATGCCAATTGCCGAGTTGGATAATGTTAAGAGTATGCTTCGCGCCAATGGTCAGAAGTTTCGGATTAGGTATCGCGGTCCACGTTTCAATATCCCGACAGATAATCGTCCGCGTGATTTGAAAAGGTCGACCTGCCTCAAGGTTAATGCCACCACATTTTCTGTATATTGAATAGGAGATATATTATGTCAGTAGTCGCTAACCAGTCTTCGACCGTAGTCTGTGATTTGTTTGATAATGATGTTGTCAATTCGTTGGACATTATCAATCGCATTGAAGAATTGGAATGTGGAACTAATGTTCCCGATGAAATTGCCGAATTGGCTACACTCAAGAAATTCCAAAAGGATTATGATTTTGTCACCGAGTGGCAATATGGTGCCGAGTTTATCGCCGAACATTATTTCACCGAGTATGTCAAGGATATGTTGAACGACTGCGGTACTATTCCCCGTGATTTGCCTGATTATGTTGCAATCGACTGGGAAGAAACTGCGGATAATCTGAAGTGTGATTATACCGACGCTGAATTTAATGGAGTTTCGTATTATGTACTCTCAGTCTGATACCAGTACCAAATTGATGAATCAGTTTATGGAAACAGTCCATAAACAATGCGAACATTATGGTGTAAACAGCCTTGATGCATTTGTCGCAAGGTTTCTCCAGCACGTTATCCAAGATAACCTTATGTCCAATAAGGACTTGCAAGAGGATATCGCATGGAGAATTGCTTATCTTAATAAGGTAACAGAGGTAAAAGAATGAAATCATATAGAATCACGATGGAAATTGATATTGCAAACGATATTGATCCCTCCGAATGGATTATCCAATCAATAATGGAACAATTGGATAGTGATAAGGATGAAGATATGAAATTTTATCGTTGCCGAGAATATGAAATTGCCGAAGAATAATAGTATGGAATTCGAAGATAAACTGTTGAGGGTAATGTTATTGACGATTACTGTTTCAATGGTATGTGTTACAGTAATGCTAGTTTATGGTGCTTATAGGATAATCACACAATGAAAAAATACACCGTATCATTTACAATGGAACTCGATGATGTATTACCACATACTGGTGAAAAGATAGAATATACTACAGAACAACTACATTATTTCATTATGTGATGACTATCGTCCGCGTTCAAGGGTAGTTTAGCCGACAATGAATACATCGACGATTTGGTTATTATAGAAGGATAGTCATCGCATAACTTTATTCCATATTCTAGAATTTAGAATAAAAAACCATGTTCCGTGCAATAAAGTGCAATAAAGTGGAAAAAAGTGTATCCCCGCGCATATGCCGTCGCAATGGTAGGTAAGGCTGTGGATAACTTTGTGGATAAGTGTTGGATACGAGTTGGATAATAATCGCTGGAATGGTGTATGGTATTGGACTAAGTTGATTCCCATGACACTCCAGCGCAAAACCCCATACCATTTCCGCGGAATCCGAAAGGTATCCGAGTATTTTCTGAGGATTATCTGTGGCATACTGGTATTTTCGCTGCGGATAATATATGGCGACCAGCCTCCACGTCCATCCCGGGGTTGCCCTTCGAATCAATGGAGTGGATTGTACAGGTTCCGCGAAGGATGGCAAGCGTTTTTTTGTTGTTCGTGGTGGTTGGGTAGCCTCCGTGTCCACCCCAGTCTCGCTTTCGAATGAGTCCATTATACAGGACTCCGGCAGAATGGCAACCACTTTCGGCAGCCGGCGTGGTTTAGAACGGAACGTCCACCAACTCCTCGCCATCATAGGCATAGGGGTCAGCGGCTACCCATTCGGCGACCACTGGATCCGAAAAGGCTGTGGTGCCGCCGAGGTCATAGATTTCCCGCATAATGGACTCCACTTCGGTTGCGGAGTAGCCTTTGGAAAAGAGGTATTCGGTGGTGGTCATGGTTGGTGTACTTTGCGATTTGATGGAGTCTATTCTACAGGAATCCTACTGGATGTCAAGCCCTTTGGCTGCCATTTCAGCCGCTGCGGCATACCGGCGGATCAGGTTTGGTGCCTCTGCCATGGCTTCGGACCAGTAGCCGCCGGTTTCATCCTCTTCCCGACGTTGACGGTCCCTCTCCTCGGCGATCCAGATGGATCGTTGGATCATGACCGGATCGGTTTCGAGGACGTACCAGCCATCGGCGCGCATGGACTCTCGACCGGAAAAGGTGGAGCGCCGTGCCGCCATGTAGGCGTCCAGACCCTCGGCGATAAGGATCAAGGCGTCACGGTTGCCATAGAGTCCATCACCGCGTGGACGGAAGCCATGGACGTCCTTGTGGTAGTCCGAAACGTAGGAACCGAGTTCCTCCATGGTCATAGAGTGGTACTTGGACAAGTTGGTCTCCTGTTTCATCATGGAATGGAGTATACACGGACCGGTGAGGATGGCAACCAGTCCTTCGCCATTTTCGAATGGCGAACCGACGCCGTTTTCAAGTGCGCGAAGGTTAGGATGACGGGCAGGTCCAGCGTCCATCCCCCTCTGTTCGATAGGAGCTATTATACCGGATCCGGCTCCGGTGGCAACCATCCGGTCCAATCCCGACCGGACCGGTGGTGTATTGCCGGATGGTTGACATTCCATCCGGTTCTGCTATAGTCCATCCATCGAATCAACGAACGGAACAAAAATGTCCAGGATCACCAAAGCCACTTTCAAAGCCTTCCTCCGCAAGAATCCACGTCCTTTCATCAAGGTTGGATCGTCCTTCGATCCGATGGTGGACTGTGTTATGCCAACGGGTGGCTCCTTCACCGTAGCCAAGGACGCCAACTATCCGTGTGAGAACAATCTGGGACTCGCCGGTGTCTGGTTGGTTGGCGGATCACGGAACTATTTCGAGGAGTACACCGACGGGCTGCTCCGCGGCATTCGGGTCTCCAACTGCTGCGGTTCGTTCACGGTCGCCGCTAAGGCTTAAGGAGTACAATATGACGCAACGGAATGTCCACTTTTTCTTGGCGCCGGATGACATGATCGGCACATTCTACTTCCGAGACACACCACAGGCGCTGGACGTGGTCCGCGTGCGCCGGTCACACTACCGCCTAGGCGGTATGATTCCAACCGACCTGGTTGGCGAGGAGGCTGCGGAGATGGTGTTCGATCTGTGCAACAACCCATCCAAGGAATCCCTCAAGGAGTCCATGGGCTGGGTCGGTCGCTCCTTCTCCGTCGGTGACATCGTAGTGGTCGACGGCGTGGAGTGGATCTGCCTGTCGGTTGGTTGGGCAAAGCTTTGAAGAAAATGGTTGCCATTTCCCCTGGTTCTGCTATAGTCCATTCCATGATGACACGAAACGAAAAAATCAAAGAAGCTCTTGCGATGGTGCTGGTCTTGGCCATCTCAGCCGGAATCGGTGTGATGTTAGCATGGCGCGGTTGAAATACCACTTGCCATTTCCAACGGAACCTGTAGAATAGACTCCATGACAACGAAACAAGGAACGAAAATGCCAAAAACTACCATCCTCGCCGGCGATATCATCTCCGATCTTATCGACGCCCTCCGTGAGCGCCAAGTGGAAGACGGCTCCACCTATGCCGACGCCTCTGCCTTCACTCTGGGCTATATTGGTTCGGCTCTCGGTGGTTTTATTGACGGACTGACCCCTAAGGCTAAGGCAACCATTCTGGCTGACCTTGAAACCCGCATCCGCACGGTGAACGATATCCGTGCCAAGCGACGCGCCGAGGCTATCATGGCTCGGTCGGCATCCATCTGAAAATTTTATCTGAAAATTTTATCTGTAAACCCTGTAAACTAACCAAAAGGAAATAAAATGACGCAAACCATTACCACCCAAACCACCTCTACCGTTCTGGAGACCGCGTTGCAGGCACTAGAGGCAGCCAAGGCTGCCTTAGCCAAGGCTCGCGCCGACCAAAAGGCTACCGAGGCTCTGAAGGTGGCTGCCGTCCGTGAGGCTCGCGGAATAATGAAGGAGTTTGGTATCACGGTGGAGATGCTGGCTGCCTGAGCCACGCTGATGCCGGACTGAGGTCCGTCTGGAATCCACACGGGTGCTTCGGCACCCTTTTTTTGTCTTATGGTGGGCGGCGGAACAGACTGTTAGGTAAAAATCTCGGTGGTGGTCAAACTGTTGTTTCTGTAACTTTTTTACTCGGCCAAATCCCACACATTTTCGAAATTTTTTTAGGAGGTCCCTAAGGTCCTCTAATTTTTTTCGGGGTACTCTTAACCCCTCTGAGCTTTCAGCCTCTGAATCACCTGATATATCTCGACCTTCACTGGATTACTTGGATCAATCCATACCATCACATGGTTTAGAAAATTAATAAGTTCGTCGGGATTCACAGAAAGTCCTTGAAATCATCCATATTGAACTTTGGCTCTGAATCTGCAAATATATTAGACCACTTCTTCAGTTTCTCGATTTTAGCATCAGCAGCAAACTCAACACTCTTTGTGCTGATGATGCCCTTCTGTCCTAACAGAATGATCATTGCCTGTAGGTCACCCAGTTCCTCTTCGAGCCTCTCCTTATTGGTAGGTGCTCCTGCGGGATACTGTGCATTCATACCAAATCGAAACACTTTCGAGATAGCCTGTGTGACTTCTGCACATTCTTCCTGTGTAATAAGAAGAGTTTCTTTTATAATTTCGTCCATATTATTCATTCAATAGAGTTGGTTTAGAGGTAGATTCGAAAATATATCCTTCAGCAATTTCTTTTGCTTCATCAATGTTATAGTAAGGACCACTCTTGTGAATGATCCTGTCATCTACGTAATACTCGACAAGATAACCAGACTCTGAGATTTTAACTACATCTGCTTTCTTTGGTAGGTTATACAGGCTTAGTATAGTACTCATTTTCATTTCTTTCTCCTTCTATGCAATCATTCCGACAAATCGGTTCAGTACCACTCGGTTAGACAGTCTATTTCCGGTGTACTTACTGAATGCGGAAACTAGGCCTTTGGTTGTTGCGTTTTCTTTCACGGTAAATTCGGTACCTTCTTCCGTGTTCATAGCATTAGCACGGAGCATATAGTACTCATCGAAACCTGCTGAGGTAACCACCAATGACTTTTCTTTTGTGAACTGTTCACGCAGTTGAACAAAGTTTGCCGTTGGTGGGAAAAAATCTCTGGCCTCATTTCCAAAGCAACGGCCAGTCAGAATATAGAATCCAACGATATTGCAGTTGGTCCTAGCCTTGAGTAATTTAATATAGCTTGCAGTCAATTGACGGCCTCGGTTACCTCCAGCAATCTCTTGGTTCTTAGTTACAGGATCTCGAATAATTAGACGGTCCTTGTAATTTGCTTGTATCGTTTCAAATTTGTTATTGACATTCAATCCACCATACACATCCGTGTTATTGTGGCCTTCACCGTCGGTAAGAAACACAGTATTCACAATCTGCAACTTATATGCTTTTTGGAACTCAGGAACAATGTTCATTGCAGCAATAACTGTCTCATTAAGTGGAGTACCACCCAAGGAAAGCCAATCTGGAAAGTTTCTACGATACTGCGGCTCAAACATCTGCATAAGTGCTGATCCAGCATAAGTGAATTCAACAGCAGACATTTTGCTAGACAGAATATTCAGCAATGAAAAGCTATGAGTTACAAGGTCACCCTGTACCGGCTCTTTACGATAAGTTGTACCACCAACACGATCATAATCGAAATAAGCAGAAGAGAATGCATATACTTCATAAGGAATAGAAACTTTCTTGCAGAACATGACCAGATTAATCAATTGCTTGATGGTACTCTGCATATGCTCGGTCATACTACCAGACCAATCGATGAACATAACAAGACCGTGGGACTTACCACCAGGAACAACGGTGATCTTCTTGAAAATATCTTCGCTGAACTGATAGTTTGCAATTCGTGACATATTCAATTCACCAGTCTTGCTGATCGATGCACGTTTCATCTGGTCAGCATTCTTACGGAGTTCAAACTCTTTTGCAAGATAAGAAGAAATCTTGTTCGCTTCGATGCGTACCTTTTGAAACTTTGCAGTATCGACACCAGTAATTACTGTCGAATCACCGTAGCTTTTATGCAGGTCGGTAATATCAGAGTTATGTTGGCGATAGCGATTCCAGATTGTCTTATATGGAACAGTCACTTCTTTCGTTTCGATATTTGGAACATTACCATAGTAGTAGCTCATACTACTGATAGAGAACAACTTCGATTCATTCTGTCGGAATGCATCATCAGTATGTGCGCGGATATCATTTTCATCCATAAAATCTTTTGATCCCGCACCGCGGCGGCCGCCATGCGAAGCATCCTCTTTCTGAGGTTCTGGGTCCATCATATTCTTTTCTGATTTACCTTCAGAATCCTCGGAAGACTCCTCTTCATTTCTTTCTTCCGATTTGGTCGGAGCAGACTTCACCGGCTTGGAGTCCTCATAGAGTTCATCGAGATCATCAAAGAAATCATCGATACCGTCAGAGTCTTCATATTCTCCGTCATCTTCCAGTTCATCATCAGATTCTTCTGGTGCCGACGAGGACTTTTTACGCTCCTCTCTCTCCTCACGGAGATACTCCATTACCTTTTGCGTAACTTCAATAACATCATCATAAGTCTTGGTGTTATTAATGAGTCCAACTAGTTCATTCTCAACTTCATTAAATTTTACACCAAATGCTGCACCACCCTTAAAGTAAAGGTTGCAACGGTCAATGAAGTTCATAGTATTAAGGTCGACGCCGTTAGTACCAAAAAAATCCTTCTCGATAAGCTCACGATATCCACGGATGAAAGAATTGCGAAGACCGGGATATTTGTCCTTGATCTTACGCTCAATCCGTGCATCTTCAACCACATTTGCGACGGACATAGACAACTTCATGGAAATTGCCTTTTGCATACCGTCTTCTGGTGTGTAAATCGCATGACCGGTCTCATGTCCCATGAAAAGGTCATAGAGGAAAGGCGAGATTTTAGAATCCAGAGTTGGAACCGTAAGAATACGATTTACAACATCAAAAGATGCAGTACGAACATTACGTTGTTCAACAATAATGTTCTCGGTTGCCATTAGTTTGGCGAGAAGTGACTTAGATTGAATGAGATCCATGTGATTTCCTATGTAGAAGACTACATTCTATCAGAAAAAACTAGTTTGTCAAGTGTTTTGTTGTTCGGAAGAGACATTTTCATAAGGAACTGCTTTAAGGATGATATTTCCTTCTTCATTAACTGAAAATTGAAGACGTTGCCCTTCTTTCCAACCTAATTCCGCAATCATTTCATCTGGAAATGTCAGGATTCCGTCGCCTGAGCCATCTGGCGCCTCTTCGATCAAGGTTACATATGATTTAGTCATACAATTCTTTCAGATTTGCATAATTTTCTTGATCTTTTTCGAATCCAGATAGTGCTACCCATTTTCGGACTACTTGGTCGAGTAGTTGCCAAGGTTGAGGTTCAGGAGTTTCGTTGGTTTGAGTATTTTTGTTCATTTTTTTACCTTTTAATTACAAAATTTCGTTTTTTCGACCGAGAGAAGCAGGATTCATGCCCTCGGAAACATAAACATAAGAAGATTTATGAATAGGCGCTACACAATTTGACAAATGATCTACAATTTCCCGATCTTTGGTCGAAAGCCTGTGATAGTCCTTCATAATTCCAGTCTTGGTAAGAGCACCTTTGAATCCTGTATCAAGGGAAGCGATCTTAGGCTCTTTACGCACATATGGAGTACTAGAAACAACAGGATTAACCCGTGCGAAGGTAACTCCTTTAGACAAACTAATACCTTTCGGTTGATGAGACTTCAACCAAATATCATATTGTTCTTGTTGGGCCTTAGGAACTTTTTTCTTTTTGGATTTGGGCACCGAACTATAATAAAGCATAATAAAAACCTCTTAATGTAGAGATATCAATTTTAACATAGACAGAAACCGATGTCAAGTGCTATGTTGCAGTGAAACAACAATCAATACTTATTGTTTTTATTTCTTACGTACACATATTCATCATCATTAAAATTTTCTTGTTCCCAATTCATCTTCTGTTTCCGAACTCCAGACTGAAGATTTTTTCGATTGCGCTCACTGGATAAATTTTTCGAATTTGCATAATCGTCTTTGTAATCTTTTTCTTTTCGGAACTTTCCTAGAAATTTCGACACTTACCTATCTCCTGTTAATTTTGCGAAAGTTATACCACGAATCTTAGATTCTGGTTGGTTAATCATATCAAATTCTGAAACATATGTTATGTCTGAATTGGGATATAAAATTTTTACTAGTTTTAATATTTGACAAACTGTGCCATCCGAATCATTAAAATTCATGACCTCATCGACACACTTTAATTCCCTAATTATTTCTCTTCTTGTATCGTAACTCTGCATCGAGCCACCTTGAGATATACCCATCCACCAGTCAGAGTGTACACCGACTATAAGCCAGTCTCCGTTTCTTTTACATGCCTTTAGAAAATATAAATCTTCTATTGATAGTGGATCAAATCCACCGCAAACGACGATTATTTTTTCTCGTTTCTTCATGTTAGCATATTTGGAAAGACTTCTTTCACGAATTTATGATCCAGACCTTTTACTCCTAGGTCTTTCGTGAATATACCAATAATCACTTCCGCTTCCCGGAATTCCAATGATTCTAGGATTTGAAGCAAAATTTCTTCTCTACGTTCCGGGGTTAATTTTTCAGCCGTAGGATCACCTTTACGGAACATATACAATTTACGCAGTTGTTGTTGAATACTAGAAAAAGCCGAGCCGGTAAGTATATCAGGCATCTTATATTTTTTCGGTAGTTCAGTCACAAGCCATTCATATTTTGGATGAAATGCCATCAAGATAACATCACATAATGCCTGCGACATATTTTGTTCAAGTACTGCTATTCTTTGTTGTTTTGTTTTAGCAAGTTCAAATTCATCAAAAATTTCATACATATTTTTCATTAAAATTCCTCAATTACGTCCATAAGATTTTTTAACTTATGTTCGATAAAATAATTAAGCATTTTCTGCTTGGTTGCGGGTTTGGTCTCATCATACGTATTTATTATTTTCTCTTTGATCTCTGTAGGAATGAAAGTTAGATCAATAAGAACTTGATTACGTGAATAACCTGCGCGAATATCACATTTCCATTCCTTGTCATCTTCAACAAGAAGTTTCTTAATTAGATTTTGTGTAATAGGCTTCTGTCGCAGGTCACGAACGAAACAATCGGACGGAGAAAACATATTAGGAATGCCATCGCCCTTATCACCACGAATAATCTTCTCTTTGAGTTCGATTAGAGGATTTTCAGACTTAACAAATTTCTTTTGTGATGGATTGTATTGCTTAATGTTGCCATATTGCTGCAATTGCAGAAAGTCACCATCACTGGAAAGAATAAGGACCTTTTCATTCTTGCAGTATCGGGGTGCAAGGGTTCCAATAATATCATCTGCTTCCGCACCATCAACGTCAATGACCTTGTACGGGAAACTTTCCTTCAATTCAAGTTTGAATTTACCAAGCATATCGAAGATCATATGCCAATCAAGCGCAGATTTTTCTCTAGCCCTCTTACGTCCGGCCTTATAGAAAGGAAAAAACTCTTTACGCCAATATCTACGATTGTCGCAGCACAGAATAACTTCACCATATTCAGAACGAAAATTCTTAATATGGGTTCGCAGGATGTTTAAAATCATATGTCGAACCAGACTCTCATCTAGTGTAACACCTTTTTGATTGGAAATTTGAGACATTAGACCAGCCAATAGAACCTGATTCAGATCAACGAGAATCATATAAATCTTTCAATAGTTTGAAACAAAAATCAGTATATCACAAAGATGAAAGATTGTCAAGTGTACTTTTTAAAAATTTCTTGGAGGTTGTGGTCTTTTTAGCAACTAAACCATACCAATTCTGTGGAATTAATTGTCCGATGTAAATAAACGGATCAATTAGAATTGCATCAAAATTATCCAAATCTACCATTTCATCTTCTTTAAGTTTAAATAATACAATATGATAAGCATCTCCTAGTGCAGAGCCATCTAATTTTTTACCGGGTTTTTTATATATTTGCTGTTCGAGATGTATAGTTTCTTGTTTCGATCCTGGTAGGAAAAACAATACATCATACTTGCACTTCTTCATTTCTTCTGGAAATTCTATCATTATAATCCTTAATATGTGATTTACGAACTCGCACCATTATCCAAGTATTATAGTAATCATTTCCTTCCATAACATTATTATGGAATTGTTCTTTTGCTTCCAAATAACTGCATTCACCTTTCGACTTACACAGATGTAGGATTTCTCTAGAGAATGATTCTACTCCAAGTAGTATAACATCTTTTTTCAATTCCTCATTGGAACCATAGTAAGTTTGCCAGTCACTCTGGACTTTGTATCTCTTCTTTTTGCCTTTGACCTGTTTGGTTTTGGAAAAATGAAACATCTTCTTACCAATATATTTTCTACTATTGGTAAGATTTGTAATCACATAAACAAATCCGCAATAATCAAGAATTTGATCTTCAGTAAATTCAGATTCTTGAAAATGCCAATTTAGTCCCATTTATTTACATCATCAGTATCTTCTTCTTCGTCTTCATCTACCGCTTCAGTTAGTTCATCGATGAATTCGCCACAGAAAGGACAACATTCTGGAAATTCTTCAGAAACTAATTCTTCTGTATATTCTACAGTATAAGAAGATTCACAATTTAAGCATTCTCCTGAAATTATTTTGTCTGTCATAATTTTTCCTTTTATTATTATTAATTAGCCCAAACATCCGACCAATCTCCTGATAGGGCACCTTTAGCATAATCGGTTGCTCGGTTTTCGAAAAAGTTTGTATGTGTCGGAGCGTTAATCATTTCTTCAACCCAAGGTAAAGGATTTCTCTTTACTTTAAAAATACCTTTTAGTCCTAATGAAATGAGTCTGCGATCAGTAATATATCTAATATATTGCTTAACATCCGATGCCGTCAGATTTTCCATTTCACCCAAATTAAAAGCCAAATCAATAAATTGATCTTCAAGTTGGACCATTCTTTCAGCAATCGTATATATCTTACCTTTAAGTTCGTCCGTCCAAATCTCACGATTTTCTTCGATGTATGTACGGAACAACTTAATCATAGATTCACAATGTTGAGTTTCGTCCACAATCGACCAGGTGACGATCTGGCCCATTCCACGCATCTTTCCGTTTCTAGGAAAGTTCAGAAGCATGATGAACGATGAGAATAGTTGCATACCCTCGGTGAACGCAGAGAATACAGCAATATGTGTAGCAGTATTTTCTTTAGTGGTATTCTTCGCCGAAATATCCATGAGATAATCATGCTTCTCTTTCATCTCCGCATATTCTAAGAATTCATTATATGTGGTTTCTGGAAGACCAAGAGTTTCAATTAAATGTGAATATGCCGCAACGTGTAATGCTTCTCTTGCTGCAAAACCCATCAACATCATACGAATTTCAGGTTGAGGGAAATACGGTAGATAATTCTGTACATAACCACCTGCAACGTCAATATCACCTTGGGTAAAAAACCTGAATATGTGGGTTAGAAACTTTTGTTCATTTGGAGTTAGTCGTTTTTTCCAATCCTTTACATCTTCCAACATCGGCACCTCAGTATGAAGCCAATGTGATTGTTCGTGTTTTAGCCAAGCATCATATGCCCACGGATAATTAAATGGCTTAAAATTGTTTCTCTCATCTGTAATTCTAGTATTAGTTTTTGTGATCATTTTATCCCTCACATGCAATACAATCATTGCCTTGTGCAATTTGTGTTAAATCTAATTCTTTGATAATGCTTCTTTCTACTTTTTTAGAAACCTTATCTGCTTTACCAATCTTTTCTGAACGGCAATAATATAGAGTCTTCAGACCTTTTTTCCATGCCATGAAATGAATAGCATGAATATATTTGATATGACTATCGGGCCTAAAAAATAGATTCAAAGATTGTGCTTGGTCGATATATTGTTGTCTATCGGCTGCAAGATCGATCACCCAACGTTGGTCAATTTCCATTGAAGTTTTGAATACCGACTTTTGGATTTCATCCAAAATGTCAAGATGTTGTACCGAACCATCATTAGCAATGATACTAGACCAAGTATCATTATATTCATTATCATTTTTAGTCAGTTGTTTAATCAATTTATCCAACCAACGATTCTTATTTAGGAAAGAACCTGATAGAGTATCTTGCCTATAAGCATTGGCACGATAAGGTTCAATAGAAGGAGAAGTGTTGCCCATGATAATGGAAGAAGAAGCATTGGGAGCAATAGCCATAAGGTGACTAAAGCGGAAACCAGTACCTTCTGCATCAGGCGCTTCACCTCTCTCGGATCCAAGTTTAACATTTGCAGCATTTAGACCCCCTCTAATGTGTTTGAACATTTGCCTGTTTGTGATTTTAGCCATCACTCCTTCGAACGCAATATTGTTACGTTGTAGATAAGCATGGAAACCCAGAGCACCGATACCGATGCTGCGCTCACGGCTGGCAGAAAACCTTGCGCGTTCAATGGTGGAAGGTGCATTGTCGATAAAATACTGAAGAACATTATCAAGCATTTCAGCAACATCAAGCAAGAAAGTGGGATGGTCTTTCCATTCATCATAATTCTCCAAATTCAAAGACGATAAGCAGCAAACCGCTGTTCGCTTTTCATTTGTAGGTAGAATGATTTCAGAACAAAGATTTGATTGATTAATCCTCAAGCCTTTATCTTTTAGCCATTGTGGCATAACAGCATTACTGGTGTCAATAAAATGCAGATATGGTTCACCAGTCTGCATACGCAATTCAAGAATCATTTGCCACAGATGCTTCGCAGATACTGTTTCACGCACAATTCCGCTGTGTGGATCAGTAAGATTCCACGAATCGTCCGCTTCAGGGTCCAACATACACTTTTCGATAATATTCATAAAATCGTCAGTGATATTAATCCCATGATGAAGATTTTGACAACGTACATTTGGATCGCCCGTAGGCTTACGCATTTCTAAAAATGAAATAATATCAGGATGAGAAATATCAAGATATGCAGCATAACTACCACGGCGAGTGCGGCCTTGTCGGTACGCGAGAGATGATGCATCATACATTTTAAGATGGGGTAAGACTCCAGTAGATTTATCATCCGTTGAGCGAATGCCAAAACCAATTCCGACACCACCACCCAACATCGAAAGCCAATTTGTTTCAGATAAGTTATCAACTAATCCCTCCGAAGTATCTTCAATGAAATTAAGAAAGCAAGAGATAGGAAGGCCACGCTTACTCCTCCCAAAAGAAAGAATGGGAGTAGAATAACTAAGCCAATGCCGGCTACTGTAATCGTAAAGACGCTGAGAATGATCTCTATTACTGCCAAAAACCGAGCTAACATATGCAAACCTTTCCTGCGGACTAGTTTCCGTATCTTTCATATACGATTCTTTTAGTCTCTTGATGCCTAAGTCATCGAATAGATTATCTCTATCCAAATCGATATTAATACCCATATATTCCATAAGTTTACTCATTTTCGTTTTCTAGAATTAATTTGATATTGGGAGGTGTCCATCCTTCAGGCTTTAGGACTTTACCGTCTTCGCGCTTCAATACTTTACCACTGGGGGAGATTTTACTTAGGTTACTACGGGACACTTCATTCCATACCTCTTGTTGAGGAAGTTCTAGAGTATTTTCAAGACCTTCGATTACCCATTTCAAGTCTGCACAAGCATCTGCGATTTCCACAATGTCTTGATTCTTATATGCAAGCATCAATTCTTCAAATTCCTCTCGGACCAATTTAAGATACAGATCACTTTGTCCACAAAACCCTTTGGAGGTTTGATCACATGCCTCCATAAAAACTGCAACATCATTAAAACTATTCACTGATATACTCCTTGATCATTGGGAAAATTGGCTCAATTGCATCAGCACAAGCCATGGCAACTTCACGGTGCTCTTTTTGAGTACCATTGGCACTCCGAAGTTGTATATAGTGTACCCAGGATCTAAGAGTTCCATTCATGTACATACGGGAAATTGTAATGCCTTCAGGTAAAACTGCTCTCGCTTGCTCTTTAGCAATTCCATTCTTAATTGCCCAATCATATTCCTTTTGTACGACAAAGGTAACACGTTTTTGTGCTCGTTCCCATTCAATCGCAAGTTTACGCTGATCATCATCGGCGTCATCAAGTCCAATTGAATTCTGTCGATTTTTGGTGTCTTGTAATCTAGCCTCTTTATAATCCCAACCTAAATCTGCAACAGCATATCGTTGCGAAAACTCTTGAAAAGAAAATGAACGATGCCGAAGAATCTGCCGTGCAATATCTCTTGTGGTTTCGATTTCCAAACACACGGAAACCATCTCCAACGGCGACCAGTGCTGGTTATTAATCAAGTAACGAACCAACTTCTCAGACGTTCCTGTGTTGTTTTGGTTGGACGGATTCGACACTCTAGCAGTATATGCAACCTGATCCAAAAGAGACTCACCATTAAGTCCTTGTGAATAACTAATCAATTTAACATTCATGATTATACTCCATTAACATTTTTTCCAATTTACGAATTCCATTTTAGCCCTAAGATTCACAAATGTATTCTTATCGATTATATCTTGAATATCTTCAGGTGTTAAACCATTCAAAACCATATCATTAATATCTTTTTCTTCGACCATTTCGGGCCAAATACAAATATTAAAATGATCTTCGATTGCGTGTTCCATTAAATTAACAATTTCTTTATTTCTAGGTTCATTGTCAAACACCAAAACAACTTTACTCTTATCATAGTAATCAACAACAGATTCCAAATTAGAACTCGCAACAGCAACAGCATTTTCTAAGAATAGAGAATCAATAGGACCCTCAACAACACAAATTCTTTCATACTCATCAATATTATTCATACCGAAAAGTTTAGGATTAGATTCATGCAATCGAATCGTTATATATCTGAGTTTGGATTCACCTAATGCTCGACCCTGAACACCAATTAAATTATTATCCTTATCATAAAAAGGAATAACCAATCTCTGATCATTATCATGCAATTCTTTTTCGACACCAATGCTATGTACAAATTTCTTAAAATCGCTGGAGAAATATAAGTTGGTGTGTTGTTTTTTCGGAATCATCCTAGATTCTACATACACCTTCGCAAAATGATCTGTAGGCAATGAGTCTATTGATGGTAAATCGAGTTTCGGTTTAAAGACTGGCTTAGATTTAAATTCTTCAAAATTTGGCTCCGGCTGATTCGTAGTATTACCATCCTTGTATCTTTCCAAGGTATACTCTTGACTAAGATCAGGATCAACCTGATTTAGAAAATTATAAAAAGATGTACCGGCACCGCAATTGTGACACATATAGAAATAGTCATTCTTTTTGCGATA
>Ga0114968_10001972_pt1 | contig 15829 bp, 12 predicted proteins | sample M_130807_EF_Meta_FD_87020 | JGI IMG/M metagenome (GOLD analysis project Ga0114968, IMG submission 87020) | Freshwater microbial communities from Lake Montjoie, Canada to study carbon cycling - M_130807_EF_MetaG | ecosystem: Environmental > Aquatic > Freshwater > Lake | place: Lake Montjoie...
AATAATAAAAAAAAATAAAAATAATAATTTTGATAATAATCATTTTTATGATAAAAATAATTTAAATATTTTATTTAATATTAATGATAATAACCATATATATATTAAAGGTAATGATATTATTAATGATACTGAATTAATAAATCCTCAATCAATTGCAGTAAGTATATGTTTACAGTATATAAGTAATAATATATTATTAGTAACATGTGATATTCATTTTGCAGATATTATATTAAATAATTATAAAAATATTAATATAACTATTATAGTAATAAATTTTTTTACAATATCTAGTTTTATATTATTAAAAAAAAAATATAAAAATTTAATAAATATATATTTTGCTGGAAATATAATTAATTATTATTTATATGAAACAATTGTAAAAATATGTAAAAATAATAAATATGATACAATTATTATTGATTCGGGATATTTTTATAATAATAATTATCAAGAAAAAATAACTGCTTTATCTATATTATTATGTAATCAATTTTTAAATAAAGGGGGGAATTTAATTAAATATACTTTTATTCCAGACAATAATTTATTTTTTAATTTATTAAATTATGAATTTATTTTATTTAATAACCATACTTATAAAAATTATGATTATTTTACTTTAAATTTAAAAAGAAGTACTATTTTAATTTATTCAAAATTTAATAAATTTAATCTTAATTCGGTATTAAATGATATTATTAATTATTTAAAAAATGATTTATTTATTATTAATCTTAATAATTTATCAATAGAATTTTTAAAATTTATATATTTCAAAATAAAAAATTTATTTATTTATAATAAAAATTATATTTTAAATAAACAAAATAATTTAAATGGTGGATATCATTTATTAGCAAAACAAAATATTGATAATATAATACCTGTAAAAATTGATGATTTAAATAATAATTATAAATTTAATGGCAATACAAAAGATTATCCACCAATATGTTATTGGGGACAAAAAAAATTATTACTTTCTGAAATACAATTCTTAACAAACGTTTGTAAAAAATTAAATACTAAATCTCTTAAGGATTACGCTGTTGTTTATGCTGGTGCTGCGCATGGTTTTCATCTCCCAATATTATACAACTTATTTCCTGAATTAATTTGGATATTATATGATCCTGGTAAATTTTCTAAAGAAGCGTATATGCATCCACAAAAACATAAAATTAAAATATTTAATCAGTTTTTTACTGATGATACAATCAATCATGTGCAACAAAATGCTGAAAATAGAAAAATATTATTTATTTCTGATATAAGAGTTACGCCTAAAGATGAAGAAGTCTCTTTAGATATGATTAATCAAGCAAGATGGGGTACTTCAATGGGTGCCGATTTTATGCTTTTAAAATTTAGATTACCATATAATGAACCAAATACATTTAAACCTAAAACAATAGTAGATTTAAAATTAAATAAAAAATTTATTAATAATCATGATTTAATAGCAAAAGATACAATATATTTAAAAGGTGATGTATTTTTACAACTTTATCATCCACAATATTCAACTGAATTAAGATTATTTGTTGAAAAAAATACAAATAATAAATATGATTTACAAAATTATGATTATGTAGATATAGAAAATAAATTATTTAAATATAATTCTGAAATACGAGTAATTTCAAATATTGATAATTATGAATTTTTAAATATTATACCAGGATATGATGATAGTTTAGAATGTGTTATGGAATATGAAATTATTAAAAATTATTATGAATATTTTCATAATATTAAAGATAAAAATATTATTATTCAAAAATTATATGATTTAAATTATTTTTTAGAGAAATTAACACATACATTATTTATAACATGCAATCTAAATACAATAATAAAATCACTTAATGATAATAATAAACATAATATTATAAAAAAAGATAGATTATTAAAATTGAATATATGGAAAAAAATTATTCAATTAAATATATCAATATCTGCTAAATATCAAAAAGATTATATCACAAAACATGGTTTAAAAATATTTGGTAAAGAAAGATTTATAAAATCATTAAAATTTATTGAAAAATTTATTACTAACCAAACATATTATAAATTAATTATTTAATTATCTTGTGAAAAACAACTTTCTATAAAAGCATATACTGAAACTTGATCAATTTCAGTCTTTTTAGCTTTTTTATCAACCTCTTTTTGTTTATTGTATAGCTTATTAAACTTTTCATTGAACTGCTCCTTATGTTTCATCTTAAGTTGTTTAAACTTATTATCGTACTGTTTATTAAGCTCATCTATGTACTCTTTATTAATATCTTTAACCTTTTTAAAGTACTCATTTTTGAGCTCATTAAGCTCATTAACGTTTTCCTCATTAAGCTTTTTGCGAATTTCCATACAAATTTTATTGTATTGAAGTTTATAATTACGTTTTTTTAAGGCTTTTTCTTCTTTAGACTCTGTATTAAATGCACTTTCAATAATTTTAGCCTTCTTATTTTTCATCATAGTTATAACCAAACAAAAATTATCTTAATATTAAAAATAATGTTTATTACATTGTATTAAAAAATCAATTTTTTTTATATATACAATTTATATCAATTTGAATCTTATAAAATAATGTTTATTACTTTTTTACCAGCACGATATGCGTTTTGCAATATGTTATCGTAACTATAAAAATATATTGCGTACACTTTATTACCTAAGATAAAAGGTGATAAATTAAACAATATAAAATAAACAATATATTATTTTTTATTAACAAGCTCGTTATCATAAATGAAATAATAATTAATTAGCCTCTTCTAATCAAGCCTCTTCTAACCAAGCCTTTTCAACCTCTTCTATCCAGGCTTTTTTTGCCAACCAAAGCTCTTCTTCTTTGGTATATATAAATTCCTTTACCTCAGCTAACCAGACTTTATCAGTCTCAGAAAACAGATCATAGGACTCGTTCCACGTTTTTATACCATTGATTAACTCTGCCTTTTTGGCCAGCCAAATTTTTTTAGTTTTGACAAAAAAAGCCTTCTTAGCCTCGGACTCAATAAACTGAGCTTTTACATCAGACCATGTAACAATTTGATTTTTTATCATTTTCCAATAATTTTTAATAATAAATATCACATAATAAAAAAAACTCAATTTTTTATTATTATATAAAATTTGTAATAATTGTAATTTAACAACATATATATGAGCTTTAAAGCTAAATGATGTATAATTCTATATTTACAATAAAATAACATATATTTACCTAAGTATTGTGATAAGGTCATGATACTCCTGATATGTTTTTTTTGTCATATTGGTATTATTTTTTATTGTTTTTTCAATCCATTCTAAAACTTTATCATCCTTCATTTTATTTAAAATATATTGTTCTTTTGCTAAATTATTCAATATTTCTGTTGTATGTTCATGAATCTTATTGTCATATTTGTCTTCAGTACGTATATTTATGAATTCTAGTAAAAATGGAAACCCACCTTCTGTTCCAATAGCTGTAGCTATACTCATCAATAAATCTTTATTATTTGATATAAGACATAGTAATTTTAAAGGATTACATAATCCTCTATCATTCATAAAATCTTTCATAATTTGTATCACTACTTCAATACCTCCTTCTTTTGCAAATTTCATTGAGTTGTTATAATTTATATTAGCTATCAATATATTTATGATCAAACAACATATATGATATGCTAATATTACTCTATTTTTTTGTTTAGTTGTCACCATTGCTCCTAAAATTACTTTGAAACTTCCATGATTAATAATTTCTGTTACAATTTCACTGTTTTCATTGTCAAGTGAAATACTTGCCAATAAAAGACTGGCATTATTTAACTCCATAACATTATTTGTCTTCTGTTGTAACGTCATCATAGCATATTCAATACATCCTGTTTTAAAAATATCTTGCTGAATTGTTTTATTAGATTTAGTTAAATATAATGTATTCTGTAATTTACAAAGTGTTCCTAGCAAAAAACATACAGAACTCCTAATAGTTTTATTTTCAATATGTGTTTTAAGACTTTCTATTGCTATATATATACCTCTCATATTAACAATTTTAATTACAGCTAAATCTCCTTTAATATATATGTATTGTGTAAGTATAAGACAACATATTGTCATAACATTTGTATTGCTTCTATGTTTTTCCATTACTTCAAAAATTACTTCAATATCAACTGTTGTATTTTTTATATTATATATAGGATCGTCTATTAGTTTTGTAAAATATTCATTATTTAAAAAGACAATCTCAAGTACTCCACAGCTTGATGTATCTTCAGGCAAATTTACTGGATTTAATTCATACCACCTACTAAGTATTGAACAAATAATAACTATAATACGAGTGTTATTTATATACAATTTAATTACTGTGACTAAAAACTCTATATCTCTGAATTGTATTGGATCATCTTGTATTTTTATGGTCGGAAAATCACAATAAATATATTTTAAAAAATTTAAACAATATATAACAAAACTTTCGTTTTTCTTATATTTATTGATAGTTGTTATAATAATATTAATATATTCTGTTTTCATTAATATATTGTTATTTGCATGTATTGAACATAATTTACGTAAAAGCACAAATGCAGCGTCTATCATTGTATGTTCGTTGATTTTTACATTTTTTATAAAGATATTAATAGCTTTGAATATAATTTCAATACAATTTGTTGTAATGATTTGTGATTTTATATCTTCTAAAATTTTGTTTATTACATTTACATGTATTGTATTGTTATTTTCAATAGTTAGTAAAAAATAAAGTATTGTACATGAATATTCAATTATTTTTGTATTATCTGTATATTTTTTTATATTAGCAATAAAAACTTCAACACCATTTTCTTCTACAATTTCATTATGAATACAAAACTTTTTTAATAATGTAATTTTGTAAACAATTAAAGACAAATATAACTGTATTTCCTCATGATTTTGATTTGCCTTCATTATAATTATAAGTATTTTTGTACATATATTCATATAGTGTGGTGATAGCATATTAATAAGATTATTAATAATCCTACAGGAATATAAAATTATTTTCGTATTTATATCAGTAATTATTATATTATTTTCCATGACTCTAACTATATAATATATCACTTTTACATGTATAGCCTTGTTTTTATTTATATCATTTGCTATAACTAGTTTCAATAGTGTTTGTATTGCATATATCAATACATCATTATTAGTTAGATTTTTATATATCACATGAGAAATACAATCTATATAATCTAATGCATCAGATGATTCTATTATTTTTTTATATTCAGAAAAAATACAAAGAGCATTACATGCAGCAATGAGAACTTTTCTATGATTTGTATTATTACTAATATTTAACCTAATTGTTTCTACAATAGCTGATACACCACCATCATTTAATATTTTTTCTATGTTAATGTTTTTATGTGTTGCTATTTTGGCAATTGTATCACAAGCAACTTTCATGAACTCAAAATGCTTTTTATGTGTTTCCATTGCTGTTACAATAGATACAATGACTCCAGAATCAATAATTTTATTTGTGTATGTAAAAGCTATATGATTAGACATAAAAATATCATTAATATCTGTTTCTGACTCTGTAAAATTACTCAAAATTAACAAACTAGCTATTAACACTTTTACATTATCTTTATGTTTATTCATTGTTTCAATAATAGCGTTAATACCATTTGCTGCATCTATTGTAATTATATTCTTGCTATATTTGTATAACTCTTCAAATATTTTTATCAGTATGTCTATATTATTATTGTATTTATAATCCCGTATGCTTTTAATAATATTGTTAATTTCCGTATCAGTTTTTTGTCTTTTATGGTTGCGTATATCATATTCATAATTTATATTTGTTGTCATCTACTTTAATAAAATGTTTTGTTAACATAATCAATAACAATTATTAACAATTAATAATTCAATTTTTTTAAAATATCAATAAATATAAATTAACTAACTTTTTTTAATGTGGATATAATGTCATTATACCTTTTATATGTATCTTTAGTCATTATGTCTTTTTTTTTTAAAATATCTTCAATCAACTTTATCATTCCAATATCATTTAGTTCATTAATAATATGCTGTTCTTTTATAAGATTGTTTATGATTTCAGAAATATATTCATATATCATATTAACCTTATATAAAATTTTATATTTCATACAAATTTGTATGAAATATATTATACAAGAGATACCTCCAGCAGTATTAATACTTGTTAATAATTTGTCTATCTTAGATATCCGATATAGCAATTTTAAAAAATAGTAAATGTATTTATAATGTTTATAATATTTTATTATATTTACTATAAATTGGATACCTCCTAATAATGCAAACTCAAAACAACTTTCTTCATTATGTATTAAATTATCAAGTAAAATAGGCACCCATTTCAAAAAATTGCCTTTGTCATTGTTTTTTTTAATTGCTAACAAAATATGTCTAATACCTTCATTTTGAATAATTAGATCTATACAGTTCTTATTATTCCAAGAAATGTTTGCTAATAAATGGCAAACACTTCCAGTTTCAATGCTATCTGAAGCTCGTTTTAATATGTTTATAGCAAGTATAATACCTCCTTCATTTAAAATACGTTTCTGGTTAATTTTATTAGGAATAGTTTCAGATGGGTTATCAGGATACACGCATATAAATGCTAATAGCCTACATGCACTATTTGTCAAATTTGAGTTTTCAAAATTATCACGTATTCCTTTTATTGATAACTCTATCACACGTTCTTTAATTACTTTATCTATTGCTACTTGTCCCTCACGTTGTATATACATTCTAAGTGCATTATATCCATTAGTATGCACAACAGCATCATTTGTATGTATATTTATTGCATTTATAATAGCATCAAATGCTCCTGCTTCTACTATTGTTTTATGATTTTTATCATCCTTATCTTTTAGTCTGAGTTTTCTGAGGTTTTCAGATGACATACTTTTAGGAATTTTATTATAAGACCATTTTGAAAATATACTACAACCTGATTTTTGAACACATATATCATTTATATGCTCTTTCATAACTTCAACAATAGTATTAAGATCTTTAAATTGTATATCTTCTGTATTTTCTGTTGTACTATATTGTATATATAATCGTTCAAATACATCCATAAAAAGATTAATTTTAGAGTCTTTTATATATTTTTTTATTGTAGATAAAAATACATTGAAACAATTTATAGCATTGATCTCTGTGTATTTTATTGGTATATAACATAATTTATGTATAAGCAAACAAACATTCCGTAATTCATCATTTATATTTTCATTTGTTTCTATTAATTTATTCAACGAATTAATTAGATACATTATACTCTTGCCAGTAATTATAGATAACATTCTATCATCTATAAATTTTTTATTATCACCTACTTCTATTAAATCATAGAGAATACTAGATGCATTTATTACAATATATGAGTTACTTGTATGTGTGTAAATAGCTGTAATAAAAACACTAATAGTATCGTTATCAATAATCACATTATTGATTGAAGTTTTTATTTGCTGTATAAACTTATTTATTATATAGATCCCTTCCTGTTGTATTTGTTCATCACATGGTAAATCTTTCATTACTTTTACTATAATCTTTATTAATGATAAATCATAGTAGCTATTTGAAGACTTAAAAATATCAACAAATATTAAGAATGAAGATGAAATAATACTATAATTATTATATTTATAGTACCTTTTAATGATATTGATAAAAAAATGATATTGATAATAATTTAATATCATTTTTTTATTATTTTCGTTATTCTTGATAAAAATTAATATTGTTTGTAATGTTTGTTCTGTTATTTTACATTTAGTCCAATTTTGTTTCATTGTACAACAAATACAATCAATTATTTTAGATACAATATTGCTTTGTAATATCTTATTATATGCAATAAAAATTCTGAGAGTTTTACACCCACTTTCGATAACTTTTAACTGTAACTCTTTGTTACTTAGTTTAACACGAGACATTGCAATTTCTATAGTTTTTATAATAGCTTCAATACCACAAGCAATTGATATAGAAATCATATTATCTTCTGTGATTGCAAGATTACCTAGTATCTCATTAGTATATTGCAATAATTCAGAGTGATTATCATACTTTTCCATAACACTAATGATAACTTTAATACAATTAGGATCAATAATTTTGCCTACAAGTTTAGAAAATCTTTTTGTTAAATTATATAATATCATACACATAGCAACTAATACAGTGTCATTAGACATGTTTGTCGTAATAATAGTCATAATAACATCAATACAACCAGAATCTATAATTTTAACCTCATATAATGTTTGTTTAAAAATACTTTCTTTCTCTGCAAGTAATGATAGTATTCTACAAACTGATTCGTAAATACACGTATCATTAACACTATAATTTGTATTGTAAAGTTTCATTATATCAACAATAGCTTCAATACCCCCAGCATTGATTAATTCTACATTTATAGTTGTATTTTTTTTGTTTTTTAAAGATGTTTCTAGCGCTTCACATACTTTCATATACATATTGTGATTTTTTTCATAATTATTATCAATTATAGCTTTTACTATACCAATCATATCACAACTATATGTTAATTTGTCTATTTCTGTTGAAAATGTAACAATATCCTTATAACTTATCTTAGATTTCTTACTAGTAGAGTTAAAAATTATACTCTGAATAGTGCGATTTGGAATAAGTTTATTATTTGCAAGTATTTCATTTGTTAAAGGGTTTCTATTATTTTTTTTTAACCAGCTTTTTATAGAAATATACTCATATGTATAACCAGATTCAACTAACATCGGATTTGTCATTAATTGTCCGCAAATTGAACAATTAAAATCACAAGACTCTTGGCGAATAAGTTGATCAAGTAAGCGATTTACTATGATATTTTTATTGTCAAGTTTATTCTTTGTAATAGGACTAGTATTGTTTTTTTCAAGCCATTCAACTATTGCTTTTTTATCATAAGAATACCCATCGGTAAGTACAACTGCATTTTCTATACGTTTATTACTTATAGGACATATAAAATATTCTTCATTATTATCATCCTCTCTAGGTCGCTTAGATGACATACTCTAAATTTGTGATTAAATTTGTTTTTGTTTATATTAATTAAACAATAAAAAATTCAATTTTTTATTATTTATTAGTTATAAAATAAAATAATATATATTGGTAACAAAAATAACACAACATCAATAATTTTATCATAGTTTTACCAGTGACATATTTTTGTAATATATTATTATAAAGAAATATTAAGTTTTTTGTAACGGATGGCGAAATAAAACAGCAAGTACTTCTCTAGCAGATGATTATTTTTTGCTTTATTTATTTACCATTATTTGAACAACTTGCAATAAAACTTTTTATTATAATAAATAAAAAAATCTTAAAACTTGTTATATTTTTTCTAATATATATATATATATATAATTATTTTATAATGGCTAAGATTGGTATGATTAGTTTTTCAGTTGTACAACTTATATTTAGTACACCAATAATTATAATCGTATTATCTGAATACAATAATGCAATGAATAAAGAAGATTCAGATCAAGAAATAAAAATAGCAAAAAAATTAAATGAATATAACGATAATAAAGAAAGAATAAAAAAAATGATAGCAGAAAATTTAGAAGAAATAAAAACATTTAAAAAAGTAAATAGATTAAAAGACGCAGAAGAATTAGAAGGAAAAATAAAATCGTTAATTGAAGAAGAAAAATTTCATGATTCTTCAATTGAATACACAAAAAACACTGCCAAAATATCAGCAGATGAAAATAAAAAAAAATTATCAGAAGTAAAAGATATAGCTATTGCTTGTATAGTAATTACAGCAATTACTATAATATTGTATGTGATATTGTTTATTAAAAGGAATGCAGAGTATGATAGTAACAAATATTTATTTAATTCTATTTATACTTTATTAGTAATATTTAATATAGTTTCTTATCTATGTTCATTAGTAATTACTGGTTATATTTTATTTGGCGTATGGAATAACTATATTAATAATATTAAAAGTCATAATGGTTACGCATGGTTTTATTTTGCTTTTTGTTTTTTTTATATGTTAGCCGGGCTTTATTTTCTAGGTTATCTACTTAAAGAAAAATAATTTTTAAAAAATTTATTAATTATTAAATAATATCTTAATAAACAAAAGAATATTTATTATATTTTAATTATATATTATATTTTTTTATTATATATATATATATATATATATATTAGCTATGAAATTAATATATTATTTGTTTTTTACTTTCATAATGATTATGCTTGCTATATCTGTTTCATCTACTAATGTTGAATGTGCTAAAGATATATCTTTTAATCATGATGTTAATGCATTAAATATTACTACTATTGCACTCTCTGTCGTTCTATTAATATTTACCGCAGTTGTTACATATTATAATTATAATGGACATTTTAATAGTAAAGACTCTAATGGTACTCTATATTTCTATTTGTTTTTTGTAGGAGTCGTAACTATATTATCTTTTGTGACCTCTATTGAACTTATTAAATGTTATCAAAGTATTAATAAAAATGATAAATTTGGGTTACCTGGATTCAATATGCCATTTACATTCATATTCTTTATTTATACTATTTATTTAGGTTTACATCCACCATCAACTCTAAATATAAGTGAAATCAATGCAGGTGATGGATAATTAATAATATGATTGTAATTAAATCTAATAATATAAATTATTAGATTTACTTTTTTTATTAATTTTATATATATATATATATATATATATTTAATAGACAATAAATGTCTTCGATAAATTTTACAAGTGAAACAACATCAGCTACTAGTCAAGACAATGTTAGTAAAGATAAAACTGTAGATCAAGATAAAACTGTCGATCAAAACAATGTTAGTAAAGATAAAACTGTCGATCAAAACAATGCTCTGGTTTTAAATAAAGCTATGTTTTTAAATTTTTTTATTATTGTATTGCAAATTGCAATTAAAATAGCCACTTTTGTGCTCTTGATTAAATATTACAATATATTAAATGATAAAGCTACCACTGACAATAATATTAATAAAGAAGATTTTATATATATATATTATATTGCTATTGCTAATATTATTTTTACTATAGGGACAATAATATGCTCTTTAATTGCATTATACATATTTTTTAAATTACCAAGTACTTACATACAATACAAAAAAACAATTGAAGTCATAATCTCTGCTTTGTGGATTCTCTCAACTATACTCACTATTATTAGTACTTTAGTCCGGTCTCATATTAAAGAAAAATATAAAATATATTTAGGTAATGTTTATGATAAATATATAACTGTTTTTTCATGGTTTGCTATGGGTATATTTATACTTATATTGTTTGAACAATATATTTTTTTAAAAAAATAAAAAATAATATATATATTATATTATTAACAATATATGACAGATTCAGATATTAAAACAACTCAAGCTACAATTCCTACAATATTAACAAATGAATACATTATATTAACATTATTATTTTTTTCACTAATAATAGCATTAGCAATCATAATAGTAAAATATATAATTATGCAAAAACTTAATGATATATTAAATGTCTTATTTAAATCTGAAAATAAAATATATGACGATTACGATAAATATGATAGTATAATAAAAAGTTGTATAGCATTCGTATCATTAGCAATAGGCTTATTATTAGTACATTTAATACATAGCTGGAAATTTAAAGATTTTTACAAGCCAATTTTTAATTTTTTAAAAATTTTAATATATTTTTTTTATTTTGTGTTTTTTGTCTTGTCTATTGTTAGTTTTGTAAATTATTTTAAAATGTTAGATAGTTTATCATTAGAGTTAAAGAAAGCGGAAGATAAACAGAAAGACTTAAATACGAAGGCCATTGACGCATATAATATAGTAGGTACCGATTTTGCTAATTTTTTATCAAATCAAGAAGAAAAGAATAAGTTAAGCGAAGTATATCAAAGATTAGGTTTAGAGATATTAAGTAAGACTAGTAATCCCGAGAGTATTAAAGAATTATTTGATATAGTCCGCAAAGCATTTGAGGAGAATGATAAGGCCAAAGAACCATTTAAGATTATAGCATTAAAAATAGAACATGATAAAATGATGAACACGTTGCAGAAAAATTTAGATAATATAGATTTTAAAACGCTTAATATTATAATGTATTTATTTGTTTTCTTTAATATTATGTACATAATATATAATTTATCACCTTCAATATATAAGTTGTATTTATTAACAAAAAAAACAAATAAACCATAGAGTAGTTTTTTATTTACATATTATCTTGTTTTATATGTATATATATACTTGTCATCACCTCTCAAAATATAATAATATATCTTCTCATGTTCATTCTTTGTTTCCATATCACAATATATGTTCACAATTATTCTCATTGGCATGTTTAATCGAGCACAAACACCCTTCATATACATTATATCACTCTCGCTTATGTTTATTGTCTCGTCGTTGTATAACTTACTTAGTTTTTCCTCGCATAATCTCTTATTGCTATAACCAATAATCTCATTGGTTATAGTACCTGTCCAACTATTCTTATGTGGCTCTGTATATATCCTCCTCCTCATTATCTCCGGATTATCACATCTATGGCGTTTTGTTATCACATACACGCGACTCGAATCTTTTAATAAACAATAACTATAACGACTCATATAATTAATATAAAAGATATTAATTATATCCTTTTAAGTTATTCAATGATTAAACTGTCTTTTAATCATAGGGTGACGAGCCTTTGCGTCTATTAAGATACCAATATTTGACATACCTGTCACTAAAATTAGGATGTATTGTATTTTCATGATAATCTATATCTATATGATTACCAAACCAACATTTACACTTTGCACAGTACCATTCATTAGTCTGATAGCTTGATTGTTTTTGTGACATCTTTGTATATATTATATATTAAAATTAATAAATACTTTTTACATAAATTAATATAATTAAACAATATGTTGGAAATTTTAATTTATCTATAGATTTAATATTATAATATTATTTTAAAAAATAATATTATAATTTTTTTATTATATATATATATATATATAATACTGATGAATACTAATTTAGAAAAATATTTAAGATATAAAACTAAATATTATAATCTTTTAAATGAATTAAAAGGTGGTGTTGTTGCTGAAGCTGGACCATTTACAGCACCACCAGCACCAGCAGCACCACCAGCACCAGCAGCAGCACCAGCACCAGCACCAGCACCAGCACCACCAACAGCACCACCAACAGCACCAGCAGCACCAGTACCAAAAAATGCAGAAAATGCAGCTGTTGCTGTTGGTGAAACATCAGAACTAACACAAGCACTTATGAAATTACAATCAAGATCAAGATCACCTAATAGATCATCTACTAGATTAATTGATGAATCACAAACACAACAACCACTATTAACACAAAGATCACTTTTACCTTCACAAGAACAAACACGATTTACACAAAGATCACTTTCACCTTCAAGAAGATCAAGTGAGTTTGATCAATTACGATATAGTAATTTAGGAAATGAATTAATGAATAGTATGTCATGGGATTCATCATATAGTAATGAAAAAAAAGAAGAAAGAGAAAAAAGAGTAAAAAGAGAAAAATATAAAGAAGACTTATTAGAAATTAAAATTACTGATGATAGCGAAACATTAAAAAATAAATTCAAAGATCTTCTAAAACCAGAAGACAAAAAAGTATTTATAGAAGGATTCTATGAATTCAAACAAATATATGACTTATCTGATCAAACAAAAAAAGAAAAACTATTTTTAATATTATTACAAAAATATATCTTACATTATAATTTATTTAATTATTTTATGGCCAATAACCAATATATAGTAAGTGATGAATTAATACACGATCAAAAATATGATTCTTATAAATCAAAATTATATAAAATAGGAAAACATCACAAAAAATTTATGGAAATAAAAGATATGTTTGAAGATAAAAAAGAAATAAAAGAAGTAACAGATATGATAACAAAAATAAAAAGTGCTATTGAAGGTTATTCTGAAGTAAAAGATGTAGAATCACATGAATATCAAGAATATAACGAAGATCACCGTATGCAAAGAGAAAAATATGAAAAAAAACAAGCAATTGATAAAGAAAAAATAGAAAAAGCACAATTAGAATATAATTTTATATTAAAAAATGAAAATAAAACAAAAAGAATAAATGATTTAATACTATTTGCAAATAAATATATAAATAATCAAGGAGTACTTGAAATTATAAAATATGAATTTATAAAGATACTTATATCATCATTAAATCAAACCCAAAAAAAAATCCATGAGAAAATTACTGCAAAATATGCTACATATGGTATTTCATTATTACCACGAGCTGATAGTGGTCAGTATGTATAATTACAAATCAATTACAAACAAAAACATTTTTTTTGTTTAAATTATCATATATAATAAAATGGCTTAAAAAAATAAAATATTATATACAGTATGTATACTATATATAATATGAAATAAATATATAATATGAAGACAGAAAATATATTTATAACTGAGAATGACAAAGAGTATCAAATATTAATTGGAAGAAATAAACATGAAAATGAAGAAATTATTAAGTCAAGTTATTCAAATGATATTTGGTTTCATTTAAATGATTATTCCAGTTGTCATATAATATTAAAATCTGGTGATGATAATATTCCAAAAAAATACTTAACAAATATTGCAAAAATGTTTTCATTATATAAAAAAGATTTACCAAAAAACTATAAAGTAATTTATACAAAAATTAAAAATATACAATTAACAGATGAAATAGGTACTGTTATTCCTAAAAATAGTAAAATTATAAAAATATAAAATAATGCGTTTAAAATAAATAAATATATATAAAATATATATTTATAGTTAAATGCTTCTGTAGCTCAGTTGGTTAGAGCAACCGGCTGTTAACCGGTGTGTCGTAGGTTCAAGTCCTGCCAGAAGCGAATTAATATATTAAGAAATATATTTCTTAATATATTAATATCATTATTATTTGATATATGTTTGATGAATTTACAGAATAGTGTAAGTAATCATAAAAACCATTACTACCAATAAATCTTTAACAAGTTTAACTACAATTATAAAATATAAAATTTATAAGATAAAATATTGTTATAACATATTTTTATTACTATATAAAACAAATTTATACAAACTAATTAATTATATGATATTATCATATAATTAATTAAATTTAAAATACTTATATATATATTATTAGGTTTGTTTAAACAAAAAACATATCCCAAATATAATAATATATAAACCAATAGAGCTTGGAATTAATATTTGTATATCATTATATGTTTTAGTTTTATTATCTGAAATATCTTTAATTGCTTTTTCACCATGATAAATTTCTTTTGCAAGAATTATTAAATAAATATTAATGCCTATTGAAGCCGATATGAATAATATTAACAAACCTTTAATAATATTACTATCTAATAAGAAAGTTTTATTATATAAATTATACATTATAATACATATAATTTGTAATAATCCTATAGCCGCTAAACCCATTATATTATATTCAATTTTTATTTCTTTATTATTTATTTCTTTAATATATATATCCTTATTAAATAAATAAGATATTAATTGATATGCAAAGAATATTTCTATTAATAACAAAATCAAA
>Ga0114968_10001976_pt1 | contig 15822 bp, 14 predicted proteins | sample M_130807_EF_Meta_FD_87020 | JGI IMG/M metagenome (GOLD analysis project Ga0114968, IMG submission 87020) | Freshwater microbial communities from Lake Montjoie, Canada to study carbon cycling - M_130807_EF_MetaG | ecosystem: Environmental > Aquatic > Freshwater > Lake | place: Lake Montjoie...
CGAGAATATTTTTACGGATAATTCGAGAACAATTAATCATTTTTATTATGTTAGAAATTTATTTACAAATTTACACTTGTAAATCAATAATTATATGAATTGTGTATTATAATCATGGACAAGGACAATATGTTCTCCATTGGGGTCACGAATAGTTTGATTTGAATCTGTAGTATAACCTGCTGGTAGTATAGGATTATAACTGGCATCTAATTCAAGAGAATTATATACGATAGGATTACCATCAAAATCGTATTTAAGATTTTGAAATTTAATAGGAACTCCACTAGCATCAATTATGACATTACTAGCGTCTCTTGAAAAACTACTAGGTAATATTACTTGATTGCTAGCATCGAGCAATAAATAATAAAAGATAATATCATTATTACTAATATCGTGGGCAGGAAGAGGACATGATGTATTTAATGGAGGTTTTACAATAGGCACTGGAATTAAACCTAATTTTCTAGTTAGAAAATCAATAAGATACGTATCATCATTACCCCAACCGTAATAATCACAGCCAGATAATTCGACAATTTTAGTATCTATATATTGACCATCTGATGTATACAAATTACAATTGAATGTTATTTGTTGGAAAGCATCGAAATCCATAACTGAATATTTGAAACCGGATATATATTTAATAGGAGGTGTGAATGGTGTAGGTACAACCTCAACAGTTTGCGTATTAAGATTCATGAATAATATAAGTAAAATATATTAAGATAAATTTTTCTAAATATATTTTTATTAGCATTTATCGTATTGTGATTTTACAATTGTAATTATAAATAATACATTTGTAATTTATTCAGTAGCAGGGTCAGATACTGGCTCGGATACTGGCTCGGATACTGGGTCAACAACAGGTTCAGATACTGGCTCGGATACTGGGTCAACAACAGGTTCAGATACAGGGTCAACAACAGGTTCAGATACAGGGTCAACAACAGGTTCAGATACAGGGTCAGATACAGGTTCAACAACAGGTTCAACAACAGGTGTAGGATAATACGTTAGACCTAATTTATTAGATAAGAATTCAATAAGATAACTATCATCATTACCCCAATTTTTATAATCGTCACCATCCATACGGACAATTTTTGTATCCAAATAATCATTATTTTCTGTAAATAAGTTACAGTTTAAAGTTATGCTGGCAAATGGCATAAATTCAGTAACTGAAAATTTAAAATAATTAATGTATCTTGGTTGCTGTAAAAAAGGAGAAGGCAAAACGTTAATAGAATTACTAAAGTTCATGAGTATAATATAATATAATATTTTTAGATATAATATTATAATTATGAACAAATATATTTATGGACCTTTTGGAAATAGTTCGTCTAGAATTTTTGCGTGTTCCTCGTCGGATATACGTGTTAAGTTTGCTTTTTGGGCCAATAGATTTATAATATACTCATCATCATCACCCCAATTACTATATTCATCTCCAGAAATTTTATAATTAGTACCATCTACTGTATGAAAATATTTATTCATAAGAATAACAGCAAATAGAATTTCTTTAGATGGAATAAATTCATGTGGAGCAAATCTGAAATAAGTTACATAACCATTTGATGATTCTAAATAGAATGGTTTAATTTTATATGGATTAAATTCAGTGTTTTCAGGAATAATTTTAGCGATTGGTTGAGTGACACTTTCGGCAGGTGTTTCAGGTACAACTTCAGTGGTAGGTTCTTCGGGAACAACTTCGGTGGTAGGTTCAGTAATTGGTTCTTCAATTTCGATAGTAATATTATCTGGTTCGGTTGACATTTATATATACATACATACGAATAATATTTTTATATTTTTAGATTTAAAACACTTTTATATTTCAAATTCATAAGTTCAACTAAAGAATCATAACTTATAATTTTGTCACGTTTTAAAATATCAGAACCTTCTTCAATTAGTTCTTTTGAATTTCTAATAATAAATTCAGCATAACCATAAGCATCATTAATAAGTGCTGCTACTTCTTCATCAATAATTTCTTTATATTTTTCACTCATGCTAGGATATATAATTTTCTTACCCATACCATAATAACAAACCATTTTTTCAGCCAATTTGAGTGCTTCTTCAAAATCATTGATAGCACCAGTAGTAACAGATACACCATAAAAAACTTCTTCGGCTATTCTACCAGCTAATAGAATCATAAGGTGTTCAAACAAAGCTTCTCGTGTTAAAATATTACTACTAGAAGACTCAAAAACAGTATAAGCGGGGCTATTTGGAGATGATAAATTAATAATAACTTTGGTCATTTTTGAATGATGTGTAGATAACATACCGACGATAGCATGACCTAATTCATGAATAGCGATTTGGTCAATAATATCAGTAGTGAATTGATGTTCAGATGGTTGCCAACCAGCCAGCATTTTATTAACAATAACATCAATATCATTGGTTGTAAATTTATTTCGATTCTCTCTTAAAGCATTCAACATTGCTTCATTTAAAAGGTTCTCAATTTGAGCACCAGAAAAACCATTAGTAATTTCTACTAAATTTTCAATTGATATACTGGAGTCGTATGGTTTTCCAGATGAATGAATATTTAAAATTGCTTTTCTAGTAATCTTATCTGGATTACCGATATAAATACGTTTATCAATACGACCAGGTCTAGTAAGAGCAGTATCTAATAAATCCGCACGATTAGTAGCACCGATAACAAAAATACCCGATGTGTTTTTGAAACCATCTAGAGCAACTAAAAGTTCATTTAAAGTACTATCACGTTCGTTTCCAGAAGTATCACCATCAGATGACCTTTTGCGTCCAAGAGCATCAATTTCATCAATAAATATAATACAAGGAATATTTTGTTTGGCCAATTTAAAAAGTTCTCGAATACGACTAGACCCGACACCAACATATTTTTCTTGAAATTCTGAACCGGATACAGCAATAAAACCTGTTTTAGCTTCGCCAGCTAATGCCTTTGCTAATAATGTTTTACCATTACCGGGAGGCCCTTCAAAAATAAGACCTTTTGGTACTCTTACGTTATATGGAGCATATTTAGTATAATTAGAAAGAATATCAATACATTGATTTAATTCATTTTTGATATTATTATAACCACCAACATCATCAAAATCAATGGGAGATTTTTCAATAACTTCGAAATTTTCAGATTTCCTGGTTCTACTAGATGAACTTCCGCCACGTTTTCCATATGAACGCATAGGATTACCATATATGTCGTAATAATCAGATTGTTGTTCATCACTATCACCAACATTATTCGCATTTTGTAAGTCAGCACTTAATTGATTGATAACACTCTTGTTTATGATAATACGTACTCCACCAGAACGATGTTTTCCAGTAGAATTATTATTATTATTTAACAATTCATCAAACATTTCAGGTTCATCTAAGTCATCATCAGGATTATAAAATCCTTCATTTTGGTTATTTAATATTTCATTCATTTGTACAGTAGCATTTTTTGAATTGAGTCTTTTAAGATAGTTCTCATTATAACTAGAAATAGGATATTTTCGATAGTTCATATTCATTGATACGTATCCACGTATATTCTTTGTAATAGGAGAAAAAAATCCATTTGAGAAAGAAAATAAGAGAACAAAAAAAATAATTTGATTCATTATAATAATAAATACTATTGTTTTATGTCATTTGAATATATTAATTTTATTTTTTGTTGTAATAATTATAATTATAATTACAAAATTAGAACTGTATAACGCTAATAAAAAATATTTGAAAAAAACTAATATAGAGATAATTTATAATAATTCAAATATAAAATGTTGAAACAATTAAATAAGCGTAAAAGTATTCAATTAGATGCTTATCAGTTATTGAAAGATGATATAGTAAATTATAAAAAATTAAATGATTACCAAAAATTATATATAGAACATTTGACAGAAGAACAAAAAGTGGAAATAATATTATTATATGAGAACGTGATGAATAGTTTGATTGAATCAATGTATACGAAAATATAAAATATGATATTTTATGAATATAATATTTTATGAAGATTTCTAACAAAGGATATTATAAGAGGCTAATTTCGATTTGAGTGTATTAGTGGCGCTTTTGAGACTATTAGTTGTATGTTTTAATTCATTACTAGCTTGTTGAATATATTTTACATCGACATTATCAGACATAGCAATACTAACACCATGTTCGCATAAATTATTCCAAGTATCGATAGTTTCAACCGATTTATTGATGATATTTTTCTCTTCAGCGGATAAAGCAGCGCCATTCAAAGATGCGTCTGTAGGTGAAACGAAATAATTTATATATTTCATAGCACAATTGATTTCTCCCATAACATCTTCAATAACGATTTTAGTTTCATGAGCGGATTTTGGTATTTGAATAACGGTAGTTGCGAAAACAGTTTCTTTGAATTTACCAAAAATATTGGATAAATTAACAATTTTACCAAGAGCAATAGAAATGGCAGTCAAGAAACTAATATCATTAATAATATTTACATTTTGTAATTTGGTAATAAAACCAGTGAATAATTGACTTAATTCATCAGCTGCGTCAGCAAATTGATTGAAACCTTCAATATCAACATTAAGTTCCATATGTTTAGTTTCAGTAGCGATTCTACCAGCAGCTTGAAAAAGAGTAGTATAATCCTCAATAGTACCTTTTCCATGGAAATCCTCACATTGTATTTGTGCGGCATATGATTTTATTTGATTAACAAGTGCGATAGTTTGTCCACTAGGGTCAAACTCGTCATCATATGTTTCGACATACTGTGAAAGATTTTCATGAATATCAGGGTCATATAAAGCAGGTAGAGTAGTATCAAAAGTAACACGGTCAATAATAGTGCCATCCGTACCAGTGCCCTCTTGATTTGTAATTTCATAACCTATACCGAATGTTGTGTTCATGGATAAGTCGTATAGTATGTGTAATACGATAGGTAAGGTATCGTCGCAGGATATGTCAAATATGGATAAGCTGTTAGAGGATATGTCGCTAGTGGATATGGATACATTGTGGGATATATCGATTGAGTTAGATATGCTGTTTGAAGATTGGCTTGATTGATTGCTGTGATTGTTTCCATTCGATTGGCTGTTCGAATTAGGTCCATTGGACGATTGATTGGTAGGAGAGGAACTACCAGATTGTTCATTCGATGATGGCATCTATATTAATAAATTACAAAACAAATTATAAAAAGAAAATAATTCCGCTAAATTAAACGCATATATGGTTATAAAATATTACAAATGTAATTAATAATTACACTTGTAATTTTGTTATCTAACTTTTAGAATATTTGAGTTAGAATTTGTGTTTTTTCTGGCACAACCACGTTTATGTGCGGCCAGTGCTTTCAAATTATTCGCATTGAATAATTTACATAAGTCACATTTTAAACCGGGTTTTTGAATAGGAGCGGCATATTTAGTTGATAGGAATTTATCAAGAGATGGAAAACGAATTTCATCAATTTGAGCGAAAACTTTCTTTTGAGATTCTTTAAAAACCTCAAATAAAGCGTTTTTCTGTGAGAGAAATAATTGATATTCATTATTGATAGTATCCAAAATATCTTTTGGTACAGTACAATCATCATCGGCAGTTTTGAATTGACGTAATTTCATAGAAAGATTATCGATAATATCGATAGCGGCTTCGATTTTAGTAGGAGAATATTCAGTATTATGAAGATAAACAATAATACTATTATTATGAAATTCAATTTGATAATTTTTTTTAGAAGAAATGCCACTACTCTGAGATAATAAAATACCATTATAATTATGTTCTTCACAATAACGAAGGAATGTATTAACATCGTCGATATTTATGTTTTCAGACTCGTCTTTGGATTGAATAAATATATTTGTTTTACGCATACGTTTTAATAAAATAGAACTAGTAGTATCATTAGATAATCCAGTATTCTGTATTAAAATTTCAGCACTATTATACATTTTATTGAGAACCTTGGATAGTTGTTTATCAATATAGTTTTGCTGTGATTTATTTCTATCATCATTATTAATTCTGTTTATAATATCATTGAGTTCAGATATTATTTTTTGATGAGCATTTTGATTATTATGATGATTCTCTTTAATAGTATTAATATTATTATTAATACGTTCTTCGCTATTGGAAATAAACGAATAAATAGGCTGTTGAATATTTTGTAACATAAGTGAAGATTTGATTTCGAAATTGTTGATAAATTCTTTAATTGAATTATTATCAATACTTTTTAATAAGGTTTTTGAATCGTCCGATAGAGTTTTGTAGAATCCGTCGATAGATTCTTGTAATTTTGAATAATGTTGGGCTTGATTTTTAGGTATTAATTCATTTAATACAATGGACGTTTTGTCGATAAGAATATTATTATTTTTTTCGATAAGCGGACCGATTTTTTCATAGGTATTATTTTGAAAAGTGGTTTTAATATCTTCGATATAATCTCTTTTCAAATCATTTATTTTCGAAATTAGATTGATGTAATTTTCGTTGTTGTTATTAGATATAGATTCTTTCAAATTAACAATAGAGGATTTTAATTCACTAATATTATTATTATTCTCATAAACAGACGTCAAAATTTGTGATTGAATAGTACTATTCATAGTATTATTCATATCAGTCAAAAGTTTTTCAAAAATATCTATAAAAAATAAATTCACAGCATCAAAATTGAGTTTTGGGTTTTGTTTATAAAACGTACATATTCGTGAATTAGACGTCTCGAGCTTCATTATATATAATTCCACACTATATATATATGATTACAGATAATAATATTTTTCTTTTAACTAATTATAATTTATTATTTATGGAATGTATCGGTTTTTTAAGGTAGGTTTGTTTGTAGATTAAAAATTTATTCATTGATTCCACTATCAGAACTTGTTTCACTATAAGAGTAATTATAACTACAATCCGATCCATTATACGATTTTGGAACATCGAATTTCATCATGAGTGTCGATAATTGTTTATTTTTCTCGATAATTGTTTTATTTAACATTGCGTTTTTATTTTGTAAAGTTAGTAATGCGTTTGAATGATTTTGATTATGGTTGTGATTATTATGATTATCGTTATTATTTTCATTATGTTGTTGTTGTTGATGACATATTTTTGATAATTTCTCCAATTCATTTTGAAGAAAAAGAATATATTGAATCAAATCATTGTATTTCATTCGTAACAAATGATTTTCATTGATAATATGTTTGTTAGGTGTATAATATCGTTTCATTGATATAATAAATAATTATACAATTTTATTAGAATACAAAAATTCCTAAAGCATATATGCTTTGGGGTCGATACTACATAATTACAATTTGTAATTACAAATCACAAATATTACTACAATGTAATTACAATTGTATAATAATAATCACAAATTCTAAAAGCATAAATGGAGTGAAAAGTTTAGGATATTAGAAATAAATTTATCTGTAAAATTAATTCTATGTGACTATATTATAAATGTCTGCTCAGACTACAGTTCCCCCAGTTCCGCCATTTCAACAATGGCAAAATTTTTTCCCTGCTGGCTCTCCATCATATGGTTATGATAATGAAATGATGCAACAGATTTTGGCTACTGTTGCTGGTAATGCTGAACAAAATAAACAACAAGCAGCAAACGATATTGCTCGTGATATTTTGAGAGCAGTTGATAGAAATGGTCAAGATAACATGTCAACCACTGAACGTGTAAATGCTCAATTAGCAACTGCTGTTGAGAGAAATGGCGCACAAAATATGTCAACAACTGAACGTGTAAATTCTCAACTAGCAGCTAGCGTTGAGAGAAACGGTAACAACAATATGTCAACAACTGAGCGCACTGCTTCTCAAGTAGCAACTGCTGTTGAAAGAAACGGCGCACAAAATATGTCAGTTACTGAACGAAACGGCGGAGTTATCATGACCGCAATCGAGAGAGTAGCCGGCGAAGGTCGTTTAAATACTGCTGTAACAGATGCTGCATCAAGACAAGCAGCCAACGATAGTGCTCGTGATATTCTTTTTGCTGTAGAAAGAAACGGTGGTAACAACATCGCTACAACAAAAGATACTCATAACGCACTTATTGGTTCTATTGAACGTAATGCTGGAGAGAATCGTGTCCAAACACTAACATCATCTGGTATTTTACAACAAAATTTGACCGATGTTCGCCATTCCATTTTGAATGATGTCAATCGTGCTGCTAATGATATATTATCATCCAATACTCAAAATTTGAATGTTTTAACCAAACACGTAACTGATGGTGCTTGGGAAGGCAGAACCGCCATGGCTTCTGGTTTCCAAAACATTGCTGAAGAACATTTGAGAACAAAACACGATTTGTCGAAAGAAGCTTACAATCAATACTCATCAATAATATTAGAAAACGCCAAATCAGATGCTCTTTTATCCAACCAAGCATCAAACTACTACGCATCACTAACCCTAGAAAATGCTAAATCAGATGCTCTTTTATCCAACCAAGCATCAAACCACTACGCATCACTTACATTAGAAAATGCTAAATCAGATGCTATTTTGTCAAAAGAAAGTTATAACCAATATGCTAGTCTTTTATTAGAACAACAAAAAATGAAGGAGTATTTATCATCAAAAGGAGATAATCAATTCGCAATGACACAACTAGAACTACAAAAAGCTAAGACTGATATTTTAACACAAGCATCAGCTCACTTTTCAGTAAATCAACTAGAACAACAAAAAATCCGTGAGGCATTATCAAATCAACTAGCAGATGCCAAATACGAAGCACTAAAGAGTCAACAATACTTAGCAGAGAAGATGGGTGATTGCTGTTGTGAAGTAAAAGAAAAGATTGATTTAGTTGACCGTGATAGACTACGTGATAATTTAAATACAGCAACTAACGACAACAATCTTTTAAAACTTGCTGAATTAGCAGGTGAACCAAGATACAGAGATGGTTTCCCATTTGGTGGATATGGACCAGGATTCGGGCCAGGATACGGACATGGACATGGACATGGATATGGATATGGGCCATTTGGTTCCCAAGGCCACAACAACACGAATATTTATACAGAAGAAAGAGGAAGACACAGTAGAAGAAGAAGACATTCCCATTCCCGTTCTCGTTCTCATTCCAGTGACAGAAGTGGAAGTGGCAGACATTGACGGGCGAAAGAACCACGAAAAGAATGTCCAACAATAGTTAGGGTAATAACAAGACGGCGAAATCGTAGTAGGTCGAAATCATTAAGTTCATCAGATTCGTCAAATTCAACAGAAACATCGAAAACTTTTAATTCTTCAAAATATTCAAAATACATAAAAAAAATAATTATCAGAGGGCCAACAGGTCCAGCGGGCCCTCCTGGAATACCAGGTGAACCCGGAATAGAAGGTCCAACCGGACCTTTTGGAAATACTGGTGCTGATGGACCAACAGGACCTTTTGGAAATACTGGTACGGCAGGTCCAACAGGACCGTTAGGCTTTACTGGTGCAGAGGGAGCAACAGGACCTTTTGGAAATACTGGAGAACAAGGAATTCGAGGTTTTACAGGGCCTCAAGGAATGAGAGGAGCATCAGGTGACCCGGGATTTAATGGTGATGTGGGTCCAACCGGACCGATAGGACCAACCGGACCAGGTGTATAAGATGATAAGTTTCTTTTCGTGGTTCGATACTAAAAATATTGATTATATTTTATAAAATAAATAAAATCAATAAATAATTATTGTTTGTAAAATTATGTAATTTTAGTAAAAACGATAGACGCAGTAGCTTCATTGACAATTGTTCCATTGGGTAATATACCCGTTAGTTTAGATGGGTCGCCAATACGAGTTCCTGTATCTCCAGACCAAAACAATAATGATATTTCATCATTTACAGAAAGGTCGACCAAAACAGTATTTGATATTGTATAAACATGATTAGTTTCAGGAGCCTCAACTAATGTAGACGAACCAGGTATTTCATTGCCATTTCGAGTCAATACAGTTGCAGCATCTGTAGATGAAATAGGAATACTTCCAGAACCAGACCTGACATCTAATTTATAAGTTAATAAATAAAATCCAGAAACAGGCACTATGAACGAGGTTGTAACAGAATAACTAGGGTCAATAATTGTAGTCCAACCGGACCCTACAGGTCCTATTGGAGAATTTTCAAATGTAACGTATTGAAATTTAGTTTTATCAATATTATTTTGTGAAATGTTACTCCAAACGAAAATGGATGATATAGCCGCATTTTCACCGGTAGGTCCAGTTGGTCCTACTTGACCATCTGAACCAGTTGGACCAGTTGGTCCGGCTTGACCAGTAGGACCTCTAGAACCGAGAGGTCCAGTAGCACCAGTAGGACCATTATCTCCTTTATCGCCAGTTGCTCCGGTGGCACCGTTATCGCCTTTTGACCCAGTAGCGCCGGTAGGGCCAGCTATACCAGTATCGCCTTTTTCTCCGGCAATACCGTCGGCACCTTTATCGCCTTTTTCACCGGTGGCGCCAGTTTCACCTTTATCACCTTTGTCGCCAGTAGGACCAGTGGCACCAGTTTCTCCTTTATCACCGGTAGCGCCAACTATACCAATATCACCTTTTTCTCCGGTAGGGCCAGTACATCCTTCTTCACCTTCATCTCCACGACAACCTTTTGGTCCAGTAGGACCAGTAGGACCGGTCGAACCATCACAACCATCATTGCCATGACAACCTTTTGGACCGGTAGGACCGGCATCTCCATCACAACCATTTTTTCCATGATATCCGCGCGGTCCGACAGGGCCAGTGGGACCGGTATCGCCACAACAACCATTTTTACCGTCTTCTCCATCTTGACCGTCTTGACCATCTTCGCCATCTTTACCATCTTGACCATCTTGGCCATCTTGGCCATTTTCTCCATCTTTACCATCGCGACCATCTTTACCATTTCTACCATCTCTGCCGTCGACGCCATCCTTACCATTTTCGCCATCTTGACCATCTTTACCATCGCGACCATCACGACCATCTTCCCCATCGGTGCCATTTTCCCCATTTTTACCATCACGACCATCTTTACCGTCGCGACCAGATTTGCCATCCTTGCCATTTTCACCATCTTTTCCGTCTTTTCCATCCATTCCGTCGCGACCATCTTTACATTCTTTATATTTAATATTACAAGGTTTTTTCCAATTTTTATCAGTTTTACATTTTTTATCAGAGTTACATTTCATATTTTTACGACTATTACATTTATTGGAATGCTTTATTGAGCATTCACTATCGCTATCATAGCAGTCTTTTGGCATATATAATGGTATTATATATATAATAATAAGAGTATAAAAATATATTAAAATAAAATAATTTTTGCTAGATATTAGCAGTCAATAAATAGTTTGTGATTAAAACTTTACATTAGTAATTTAAAAATATAAAAATTCAAATTATTAATTCAATTTCTAATTTATTGTAATAAGAATACATTTACCATCTTTTGTACAATCTTTCGAATATTTGATTTCACTCTCATATGAGGTTTCTTTTTTGTCCTTGTTTTTATATTTATCTACTTTTTTACAAGAACTAAGTTTTTTACAATGTTCTCGTTCTTTTTTTTTACAATAATCACATCTTTTACATTGTGGGCGTTCTCGTTGGTGTTCTCGTTCTCGCTCTTTTTTTTTACAATAATCACAACAATAACTACGTTCATCGTCAGAATAATTATCAAGAGAACAATCATCATCATCTGAGCATGACTGGCATTTACACGACGAGGAGGGCATTATAATATATATTATATATAAAACAACTATATTATAAAAAATTAAAAAAAAATATATTAGATTGCCTAGATGGTTGCAGTTGATAAAAATAATATTTGTACAATTGTAAATTTGTGGTTACAAAATCCATTTTTTATTGAGAACATTTTCAACACTTTCAAGAGAGCCTTCAACCCAGCCTTGATTAGTACATAATAATTCACCAACAACAATCATATTTTCATATGGATTTTGGGCTTTTTGTAAAAATTCCATTCTATTTTTGAAAGGTTCTCGAAGTGGTTCAAAATAATGAGTGCCAATATCAAAATAATAATCTTTCATCGAAGTTAATTTCAAAGATTCAGGTTTAATTCCGAGTGATAATTCTAGAATAGAACAAACCATAGAACGATTTTCAGAATTATTTTGTAAAAATTTTTTCATATATAGAGAACCTTTGTTATCATTGTATGCTATCATATAAATACCTTCATCTGGATTCATTGGTATTATTTTTTGTAATGGTCCAGGAACAACAGTGAGATTTGGTACATATTTTTTCATAATAGGAATAGATGATTTTGAGAACTTACCATATAATCGTAGAAAAGGTTGTCCATGTATTTGATTATAAATACTATTTTTGGAAGATGCGTTAGGTATTAGTTTCAAGACACTTTCAATCGTTGTTGCTATAACGACTTTTTCACATAAGTAGGTATTATTTTTATTACCAGATTTACTTTTAATAATAATTTCAGTATTCGATTTTCGATTGATTTTAGTTACAATATTATTAAGATGAATGTTCTCGATACCAATCTTTAAAGATAGTATTTCCATTAATTTTTTCCATGGAACTGAGAACCCAGTCCATTGTTGATAGTTATCATCAAACCCATAATTATATAAAGTTTCGTATGCGTCTTCATTTTCATAATCAGTATAACCGGAACATTTGATGAATGTATTATACATATCACAACCGAGAATAGTTGTAGCATATTCTTTAAAAGTTTTGTTTCGGTTCTCAGTATTATTATGAAATTCTTTTTTAAGTTTCAAGAATACTTTTTTAACATCACAAGTATTATCAAAAGTAGTAGCAAAATGATGACCGGTTTCGAATTCATAAATAGGTATTTCAAGTTCTCGCATTAATTTCAATAATAGTTTATCTTTTTTCTTTCTACCGATACCGGCGCCGGTAACGACGGATGTACCATGAAACATTTCATTATTAGCACGACCACCGAGAACATTTTCTTTTTCTAACAAAACAATGTTTTTATTTGGTGATAATTTTTTAATTTTATCAGCGGCATATAGACCGGCGATACCACCACCTATAATAATAATATCAGTTTGAATATATTTTTCCATATATAAAATAAAAATATATTTATTTGTTCTCTAAACACAAAATTATTTTAGTAATAAAATATTGATAGTAGCAGTAACTTGTGGGATAGAATTACCAGAACTGGGAGAACCATAAAGAGTTACAAAGTTCGATAAATTAGTATTATTTATCAGTTGTAATTTACAAGCGAAACCAATGGGTGATAAGTCAGTTTGGGTTATCATGTCGCTCTCATTAATTTCAATAATAAAATTAGATGTAGTTTGTGCTGAACCGGAAATAGCACCTATTGTACTAGCAGGAATAATATTAATTTGGTTTTTATACATTGAGAACTGACATGCTTCGAGATGATAAATACTAGCAGAAATGTAATAAAATCCATATTTCCAAATAAATATTTCGGCAGAGTTTGGAACATGAGCACAATCTCCAAACATCGAATTATGAGTGTCAAATATCACAGAACCACCGGTTGGTATGATTTGTTCAGTAATACTATATGCGTTAATGAATGTTTGAGAAATACTACCAGTAGGTCCAGGTGGTCCAATAAGTCCCATAGGGCCAATTAGACCGATAGGTCCAATAAGACCCATTTCGCCGGTTGGTCCCATTTCACCGGTTGGTCCCATTTCACCGGTTGGTCCCATTTCACCGGTTGGTCCCATTTCACCGGTAGGACCTGTAAAAAAACAGTAACGATACATACAATGACAATATAATAATGATAAACTAACATCTATAAAAGATTTACCACACGTACTACAATTACGAGGAGAATTGCTAAAAGAAAATAAATTATTTGAGCAATCCTCGTTTTTGATATCAATAGAATTTTCTACAATGTTCTCGATTTGGTTATCCATAATATATATTTTATAATATATTTATTTACTAAACTATTACCATGAATGGTAATAGAATACAATTTATATTTACAAAAATATAAATATAATTAGAAAATACAAAAATTACAAATTGTAATTTACAAATCTACAATTGTACTTTTACAAATGAATTACAAATTAACGATTTTGTGATTTTGTAGTACGATTTGTAAATCGGTGTTCTCAATATTACGTAAAATATTTATTTACTTGTTGTATTTATAAAAATATTGGTTGGTGTTACAAATGTATTTTTCTTACTACACCCACGTACGTGAGCAGATAGACTTTTTTTAGTAGGTGCGTCAAAATTGTTACATAAATGGCAACTATAGCCACTCTTTTTAGTAGTTGCGTATTTTGTAGAAAGAAATTTTTCCAAAGCCGGAAATCGTAGTTCATCAATTTGTAATAATAATTTCTTTTGTATGTCTTTTGAAATATTAACAAGAGCATCTTTTTGAGTAATAAAATTTTGGAATTCGCGATTAATATCATCGAGAACATCTTTACTAACAGAACTTTCATCAATATCATATGATAATTCTTGTAATTTTGGGTCAAGGTTCTCAATTATATCAATAGCAAGTTGTATTTTTTCTTTTGAATATTCTACATTATGAATATAAACAAGAATATTACCTTTATTAATATCAATATGGTAGTTAGGCTTACATGTAATACCTGTATGTTGTGAAAGGAAAATAGCATGACAGTTTAATTCTTCACTATCACGAATAAACTTCTTAACCTCATCTGGATTTACATTCCTATCATATGCTTTGTTCTCAAACATTATAGTTGGTTTGTTCTCTCTTCTAAGAATAAAATCACCAGAGGCACGTTGTCCAGATGTATTCATAATTTCACCACATGGGAACATGAGAGTCAGTAATGATTCTAAATGATTTTCACCTAATTGTCCTTTGAAACTTGAGTTACGAAACTTCTTTAAGTATTCAGATAGTTCATTCATGACGGTATCTTGTTTTGTAAGCGTAGATGATGTAGAATCTTTCATAGAAATTAAATTATTTTGTATTCGTTCTTCACTTGATGCTATGTATGTATAAATAGGTTGTTGTACATTTTGTAACATGCCAGCACATTTTACTTCAAAATTGCTAATAAAATCTTTTAAAGAATCATTATTAACAGATTTCAGTAACGAATTTGTGTCTTCAGATATTGTATTATGAAATGTTCTCAATACCTTCTCAATTTGACCATAATATTTTTCTTGAGTTTTTGGAATAACATCATTCATTACGAGAGTTGTCTTATCGATAAGTAAATTATTATTTTTTTCAATAAGTGATAATATTTTATCACTCTTTTCGTTACTATTGTTAGCAATAATGGTCTTAACATCTTCGATATAATCCTTTTTGATATCCATAAACCTAACAATAATATTATTTGTTATATCATTATTTAAATTTGACATTGAATAGCTAATAGAATTGAGTTGTGTTTTAAAATCATTCAATTGATAACTTTGATGATTTATCGAATTTAATATTTGAGAACTTATAGAATTATTAAGAACCTTAGATGTATCATCGAGCAATTTTTCTACGAAATCATGTAAAATAAGATTCATAGTTTCAAAACTTAAATTTGGATTTTCATTATAAAAAGTCCAAATTTTCTTATTGGTTATCGTAAGAGTATAATCAGTCATTATAATATAAATATTTATATACTTTTCTTTAAATAGTTATTTAGTAAATTTACAATATTAAAATTAAATTACAAC